>RBWB01581389.1_pt1 | contig 25923 bp, 18 predicted proteins | sample 2014201 | NCBI WGS metagenome assembly RBWB01 (sample SAMN10133834, study PRJNA383868) | Human oral metagenome, whole genome shotgun sequencing project. | isolation source: supragingival plaque isolated from 88 juvenile twins | host: Homo sapiens | place: Australia
CGCGCTCCTTCTCCTGCTCCATCCAGTCGGTGGTCGAGGCGCCGTCGTGCGTCTCCCCGATCTTGTAGTTGATGCCCGTGTAGTACAGGATGCGCTCGGTGACGGTGGTCTTGCCAGCGTCGATGTGCGCCATGATTCCGATATTGCGGACCTGCTTGAGGTCTGTCAGCACGTCAAGTGCCACGTTTTGGCTCTCTTCTTCCTTGAGGGCGCGCTGACGGCGGCCAGTCGCGCCCGTTCGTCGTTACCAGCGGTAGTGAGCGAAGGCCCTGTTGGACTCCGCCATTCGGTGCGTGTCTTCGCGACGCTTGACAGCGGCGCCCAGGCCGTTGGATGCGTCGAGGATCTCGTTGAGGAGGCGCTCGGTCATGGTCTTCTCGCGGCGCTGGCGAGCGTAGTCGACCAGCCATCGCAGGGCGAGGGTCGTCGCGCGACCCGCCTTGACCTCCACGGGCACCTGGTAGGTGGCGCCTCCGACGCGACGGGAGCGGACCTCCAGCGACGGGCGGATGTTGTCCATCGCGCGCTTGAGGACCGTCAGGGGATCCTGGCCGGACTTCTCCCCGACTCCTTCGAGGGCCCCGTAGACGATCCGCTCGGCCGTGGACTTCTTTCCGTCGAGGAGAACCCGGTTGACGAGCTGGGTCACCATCGGCGAGCCGTAGACGGGGTCGTTGACGATGGGGCGCTTGCGGGCCGGTCCTTTGCGGGGCATTACTTCTTCTCCTTCTTCGCGCCGTAGCGGCTGCGGGCCTGCTGACGGTTCTTGACTCCCTGGGTGTCGAGGGCGCCACGGACGATCCTGTAGCGCACACCCGGGAGGTCGCGGACGCGGCCCCCGCGGACGAGGACGATCGAATGCTCCTGGAGATTGTGCCCCTCGCCGGGAATGTAGGCCGTGACCTCTATGCCGGAGGACAGGCGGACGCGGGCGACCTTGCGAAGGGCCGAATTCGGCTTCTTCGGGGTGGTGGTGAAGACGCGGGTGCACACGCCGCGGCGCTGGGGACTCCCCTTGAGCGCCGGGGTCTTGGACTTCCCGACTTTGCTCGAGCGGCCCTTGCGGACCAGCTGCTGAATTGTGGGCACTGTGGACTCCTGAAAATGTTCTGTTCAATCGTGATGCGGGCGAACGAGGCACGGGCCCCACTTCGCGCGCTTATCCGCGGAATGTCGCGGACTGAGGATGGACACACCCGGATATGGGCAACCTAAGCAAGAATAGCCGCAGGGTCGCGGATCCGTCAAAGAATCCCGTGTGTGGCGGTGATTACGAGGAGGGGCGCGTCATGCGCCCCTCCTGCCCACGCTCCCGCGCGCCGCCGTGCCGACGGCGCGCGGGACACGGTCAGAAGGCCGGGTACCCTGCGCTCAGATCGAAGTCCGGGAAGTCGCCGTAGCCGAAGCCGTCGTCGAAGGCCTCCAGGTCGCGGTGGCTGAAGCCGTTGTTCTTCTCGAATTCGATGCGGGCCTCGGACGTCGGCTCGACGCGCACGTTGCGCAGCTGCTCCAGTCCGGTCCCGGCGGGTATGAGCTTGCCGAGGATGACGTTCTCCTTCAAGCCGGACAGCGGGTCGCTCTTGGCGTTGAGGGCGGCCTCCGTGAGGACCTTCGTCGTCTCCTGGAAGGAGGCGGCGGACAGCCAGGAGTCGGTCGCCAGGGAGGCCTTCGTGATGCCCATGAGCTCGGGGCGCCCGGAGGCCGGCTTGCCGCCCTCGGCCATCGCGGTCCGATTCTCGTCCTCGAAGATGGCCACGTCGACGAGCTCGCCGGGGAGCAGCTTCGTGGTTCCCGCTTCGAGGATGGTCACGCGGCGCAGCATCTGGCGGACGATGACCTCGATGTGCTTGTCGTGGATCTCCACGCCCTGCGAACGGTAGACGCTCTGGACCTCGGAGACGATGTGCTCCTGGGCCGAACGGCGGCCCGAGATGCGCAGTACCTTCTTGGGGTCGACCGATCCCTCGACGAGCTGCTGGCCGACCTGGACTCGGCTGTCCTCGGAGACGAGCAGCTTGGCGCGCTTGGAGACCTGGTAGACGAGGTCTTCGTCGCCGTCGTCGCGCACGACGATGAGGCGGCGGGTGCGCTCGCCGTCCTCCACCTTGAGTCGCCCGGGGGCCTCGGCGATCGGCGCCTCCCCCTTGGGGGTCCGAGCCTCGAAGAGTTCCTGCACGCGAGGCAGGCCCTGGGTGATGTCGTCGGCGGAGGCCGAGCCGCCCGTGTGGAAGGTGCGCATCGTCAGCTGTGTTCCCGGCTCGCCGATCGACTGGGCCGCGACGATCCCGACGGCCTCGCCGATGTCCACGAGCTTGCCGGTGGCCATCGAGCGGCCGTAGCACATGGCGCAGGTGCCGATGCGCGACTCGCAGGTCAGCACGGAGCGGACCGCGACCTCGGTGACGCCCGCCGCGATGAGCCTCTCGATGACGACGTCGCCCAGGTCGGTTCCCGCGGCGACGATGACCTCGCCGTCCTCGCCGACGATGTCCCGGGCGAGGGTGCGGGCGTAGACGGTGGTGTCGAGCTGTTCGTCGGGCACGAGGGCGCCGGATGCGTCGCGGTGCGCGATGACCTTGGTCAGGCCGCGCCGCGTGCCGCAGTTGTCCTCGCGGACGATGACGTCCTGGGAGACGTCGACCAGGCGCCGCGTCAGGTACCCCGAGTCGGCCGTGCGCAGAGCGGTGTCCGCCAGGCCCTTGCGGGCGCCGTGCGTGGCGATGAAGTACTCCAGGACCGACAGGCCCTCGCGGTAGTTCGACTTGATCGGGCGGGGGATGATCGCCCCCTTCGGGTCGGCGACGAGGCCTCGCATGCCCGCGATCTGGCGGACCTGCTCCCAGTTGCCTCGCGCCCCCGAGGAGACCATGCGGTTGACGGTGTTCATCTCCTCGAAATTGGTGCGCATCTCCCGGGCGATCCGGTCGGTCACCGCGGACCACAGGTCGACGAGGTCGCGGCGGCGGTCCTCGTCCTCGATGCGTCCGGTGAGGAACTGATGCTCGATCCGGGAGGCGTCGGCCTCCGCATTGTCGAGGATCTCGCGCTTCGTCCCGGGGACGACGACGTCCGACACGGCGATGGTCGCGCCCGAGCGTCCCGCCCAGTAGAAGCCCGCCTCCTTCAGGGCGTCGAGCGAAGCGCCGACGGCGACCTTCTCGTACCGCTCGGCCAGGGCGTTGACGATCCGGCCGAGGACCTTCTTGTCGACCGGCTCGTTGACGTAGGGGAAGTCCACGGGGAGCGTGTCGTTGAAGATCGCGCGGCCCAGACTCGTCTCCAGGCGGAAGGGCTCGCCGTCGGCGCGGCCATCGGGGGCCTGGAAGTCCACGGGCGCGGCGACGTCCCCCTCGAAGCGGATGAAGCACCGCGCGTTCAGGTCGAGCTGGCCGAGGTCCATCGCCATCCGAGCCTCGGCGACGGAGGAGAAGTATCTCCCTTCGCCGGGCAGGCCGTCGCGCACGCTCGTCAGGTGGAACAGCCCGATGATCATGTCCTGGGAGGGCATGGTCACCGGACGGCCGTCCGAGGGTTTGAGGATGTTGTTCGAGGAGAGCATGAGGACGCGCGCCTCGGCCTGGGCCTCCACCGACAGCGGCAGATGGACGGCCATCTGGTCCCCGTCGAAGTCGGCGTTGAAGGCGCCGCACACGAGCGGGTGCAGGCGGATGGCCTTGCCCTCGATGAGCTGCGGCTCGAAGGCCTGGATGCCCAGGCGGTGAAGCGTCGGCGCCCGGTTGAGGAGGACGGGGTGTTCCTGGATGACCTCTTCGAGGACGTCCCACACTTCGGGACGCTGCCGGTCGATGAGACGCTTGGCCGCCTTGACGTTCTTGGCGACGTCGAGGTCCACGAGCCTCTTCTGGACGAAGGGCTTGAACAGCTCGAGCGCCATGATCGTCGGCAGGCCGCACTGGTGGAGTTTGAGGGTCGGACCCACGACGATGACGCTGCGACCAGAGTAATCCACGCGCTTGCCCAGAAGGTTCTGGCGGAAGCGCCCCTGCTTGCCCTTGAGCATGTCGGACAGGGACTTCAGCGGCCGGTTGCCGGCGCCCTGGACGGGGCGGCCGCGTCGGCCGTTGTCGAAGAGGGCGTCCACGGCCTCCTGGAGCATGCGCTTCTCGTTGTTCACCATGATCTCGGGGGCCCCGAGGTCGAGCATGCGCTTGAGGCGGTTGTTGCGGTTGATGACGCGGCGATAGAGGTCGTTGAGGTCGGAGGTGGCGAAGCGGCCGCCGTCGAGCTGCACCATGGGGCGCAGGTCGGGCGGGATGACCGGAAGGGCGTCGAGCACCATGGCCGTGGGCTTGGTCCCCGAGTGCAGGAAGGCGTTGATGACCTTGATGCGCTTGAGGGCGCGGGCCTTGCGCTGGGCGGTGCCGGACTCGATGACCTCGACGAGGTGGTCGCGCTCGGCCTGCAGATCGAAGGACTCCAGGCGCCGCTTGATGGCCTCGGCGCCCCGGAACGCCTCGAAGTAGTCGGAGTAGCGCGCCTCCATCTCGCGGTAGAGGTCCTCGTCCCCTTCGAGATCGCCGACCTTGAGCTTGGTGAAGCGCTCCCACACGGCGTCCAGGCGCTCCAGGTCGAGGTCGGCGCGCTTGCGGATGCGGGCTAGATCGGTTTCGGCGGCGCGCTTGATCTTGCTCTTGGCGTCGGACTTCTGCTTGTCGCCCTCGGCCTCGGCCAGATCGGCCTCGAGCCTCTTCTGGCGCTCCTCCAGGTCGACGGCCAACTGCTTCTCGATGGCCGAGCGCTCGAGCTCGTACTCGGACTGGAGGGAGGGAAGGTCCTGGCGGCGGTTCTCCTCGTCGACGGAGGTCACCATGTAGGCCGCGAAGTAGATGACCTTCTCCAAGTCCTTGGGCGCGATGTCGAGCAAGTACCCCAGTCGCGAGGGAACGCCCTTGAAGTACCAGATGTGGGTCACGGGAGCGGCGAGCTCGATGTGGCCCATGCGCTCGCGGCGCACCTTCGAACGGGTGACCTCCACGCCGCAGCGTTCGCAGACGATGCCCTTGAAGCGGGGGCGCTTGTACTTGCCGCAGGCGCACTCCCAGTCGCGGGTGGGGCCGAAGATGCGCTCGCAGAACAGCCCGTCGCGCTCAGGTTTGAGCGTGCGGTAGTTGATGGTCTCCGGTTTCTTGACCTCGCCGTGCGACCAGGTGCGCACGTCGTCGGAGGTTGCCAGAGAGATGTGGAGCTGGTCGAAGCGGTTGACGTCGAGCAAGGTTCCTCTTCCTGATGAAGCACCGATACATGTTGTCAATGGGCGGACTGGACGGCCCGGCGGGCGCTCGGCCGGGCCGCCGCGTCAGAAGTCGGCGCCCGACGTGAGATCCTCCAGGCCGGTCGGCATGGCCAGCGGCTCGAGGGTCTGGAACTGGTCCTCCTCGGTGTCCTGGAGGTTGATCGACTGGCCTGCCGCGTCGAGGGCCTCGACGTTCAGGCACAGGGAGCGCATCTCCTGGATGAGGACCTTGAAGGATTCGGGGATGCCCGCCTCGGGGACGTTGTCCCCCTTGACGATGGCTTCGTAGACCTTGACGCGGCCGACCGTGTCGTCGGACTTGATCGTCAGCATCTCCTGCAGCGTGTGGGAGGCGCCGTAGGCCTCCAGGGCCCATACCTCCATCTCGCCGAAGCGCTGGCCGCCGAACTGGGCCTTTCCGCCGAGCGGCTGCTGCGTGACCATCGAGTAGGGGCCGGTCGAACGGGCGTGGATCTTGTCGTCGACGAGGTGGTGGAGCTTGAGCATGTACATGTAGCCCACCGATATCGGCTCCGGGAAGGGCTCGCCGGAACGTCCGTCGAACAGTCGCGCCTTGCCCTGGCCGTCGACGAGGATCTCGCCGTCGCGGTTGGGCAGAGTCGCCGACAGCAGCCCGGAGAGCTCGTCGCCCCGGACACCGTCGAACACCGGCGTGGCGACCTGGGCCCCCGGCGCTCCCACCACGGTGTCCTCGGGCAGACGGGCCGCCCATTCCTCGCCCGACTCGCGGGCGGCCGAGGCGTCCCATCCCTGGCTGGCGATCCACCCCAGGTGCAGCTCGTAGACCTGGCCCAGGTTCATGCGCCCGGGAACGCCCAACGGGTTGAGGATGATGTCCACGGGGGTGCCGTCCTCCATGAAGGGCATGTCCTCGATCGGCAGGATCCGCGAGATGACGCCCTTGTTTCCGTGACGCCCGGCCATCTTGTCGCCGATGGTGATCTTGCGGCGCTGGGCGATGTAGACGCGAACCGTCTCGTTGACGTCGGAGGCGAGCTCGTCGTTGTTCTCCTGGGTGAACTGGCGCACGCCGATGACGATGCCCGACTCGCCGTGGGGCACGCGCAGCGACGTGTCGCGGACCTCCTTGGCCTTCTCGCCGAAGATCGCGCGCAGGAGCCTCTCCTCGCTGGTCAGCTCGGTCTCCCCTTTGGGCGTGATCTTGCCGACGAGGATGTCCCCGGCCTGGACCTCGGCGCCGATGCGGATGACGCCGTGCTCGTCGAGGTGCGAAAGCATCTCATCCGAGACATTGGGGATGTCCCGGGTGATCTCCTCGGGCCCGAGCTTCGTGTCGCGCGCGTCGACTTCGTGCTCCTCGATGTGGATCGAGGTGAGCAGGTCGTCCTTCACGCAGCGCTCGGAGAGGATGATCGCGTCCTCGTAGTTGAAGCCGTTCCACGTCATGAAGGCGACCAGGAGGTTCTGCCCGAGCGCGAGCTCGCCTCCCTCGGTGGCGGGGCCGTCGGCGATGAGCGTTCCGGCCTCCAGACGGTCCCCGGGCTTGACGACGACCTTCTGGTTGATGCAATTGCCGGGGTTGGACCGCTCGAACTTAGTCATCTTGTACGTGACGTGCCGTCCGTTGTCCTGCTCGACGACTACGGAGTCGGCGTCGACCTCCAGGACGACGCCGGGGGCGCTGGCCGCCGTCACGTCGCCCGCGTCGACCGCGGCGCGCATCTCCATGCCCGTGCCCACGTAGGGGGCGACGGGACGGATGAGCGGAACGGCCTGGCGCTGCATGTTCGCCCCCATGAGGGCGCGGTTGGCGTCGTCGTGCTCCAGGAAGGGGATCATGGCCGTTCCGACCGAGCACATCTGCCGTGCCGAGACGTCCATGTAATCGATCTCCTTCACCGGCACGAGAGCGGGCTCGCCGCCGGGCATGCGGCACAGGGCCTCCTCGTCGAGGAAGCGTCCGCCCGCGTCGAGCGGGGCCTCGGCCTGCGCGATGACGGCGCGGTCCTCGTCGTCGGCCTGGAGGTAGACGATCTCGTCGGTGGCGACCCCGTCGACGACCCGCCGGTAGGGCGTCTCGATGAAGCCGAAGGAGTTGATGCGCGCGAAGGACGCGAGCGAGCCGATCAGACCGATGTTCGGGCCTTCGGGCGTCTCGATCGGGCACATGCGGCCGTAGTGGGAGGGGTGGACGTCTCGCACCTCCATGCCCGCGCGGTCGCGCGAGAGCCCGCCGGGGCCCAGCGCGGAGAGGCGGCGCTTGTGCGTCAGACCCGCGAGCGGATTGTTCTGGTCCATGAACTGCGAGAGCTGGGACGTGCCGAAGAACTCCTTGATCGCAGCGACGATCGGCCGGATGTTGATCAGCGAGGACGGCGTGATGGCCTCGGCCTCCTGGGTCGTCATGCGCTCGCGCACCATTCGGTCCAGACGGGACAGGCCCGTGCGGACCTGGTTCTGGATGAGCTCGCCGACGGCGCGGATGCGGCGGTTGCCGAAGTGGTCGATGTCGTCCGTCTCGACGGCCACGGACGCGGCCCCTTCGGCGCACACCACCTCGGACTGCCCGGCGTGAAGAGCCAGAAGATAGCGCAGGACGGCCGTGATGTCCGAGATGCCGAGCTGGCGGGAGTCGCCGGAGGGATCCAGGCCCAGCTTCTTGTTGATCTTGAAGCGCCCGACCTTGGCCGTGTCGTAGCGTTTGGTGTTGAAGTAGAAGTTGTTGAGGAGCGTGCGGCCCGCCTCGGCCGTCGGCGGCTCGCCGGGACGCAGCTTGCGGTAGAGGTCGGTCAGAGCCTCTTCCTGGGTGTGCACCGTGTCCTTCTCGAGGGTCTCGATGAGGGCTGGGAAGTCGGCGAAGATCTCGCGGATCTCCGATTCGGCCATGCCCAGGGCCTTGAGGAACACCGTCACGGACTGCTTGCGCTTGCGATCCACCCGCACGCCCACGGCGTCGCGCTTGTCGATCTCGAATTCGAGCCAGGCTCCGCGCGAGGGGATGACCTTCGTCGAGAAGACGTCCTTGTCGGAGGTCTTGTCGGCCACGCGCTCGAAGTAGACGCCGGGCGAGCGCACCAGCTGGGAGACGACGACGCGCTCGGTCCCGTTGATGATGAAAGTGCCGCGCTCGGTCATGAGCGGGAAGTCGCCGATGAAGGTCGTCTGGCTCTTGATCTCGCCGGTCTCGTAGTTCTGGAACTCGGCCGTCACGTATAGCGGAGCGGCGTACGTCAGATCGCGCTCGCGGCATTCGGCGATGGAGTACTTGGGGTCTTCGAGGTGGGGGGTGGAGAGCACGAGCCCCATCGTCTGGGCTGCGTTCTCGATCGGAGAGATCTCCTCGAAGATCTCTTCGAGGCCGGACTGCTCACCCGGGCTCTTCCGGGCCCAGGCCTCGGAGCCTATGAGCCAGCCGAAGCTGTCGGTCTGGAGTCCGAGAAGATCGGGAACCTGAAGGGGCTCGTGAATCTTGGCGAACGACACCCGGTCTACGACCGGCTTGCCTTTGAGAGCGGAGAGCGAATAGGTGCGCGAAGCAGCCAAAGGGGGTTCCTTCCCTGACGTTGGTAAGGCGGTCGGCACCGGCACTCCCCCGGCCGGACCGGTCGCCGGACCGCGGCGTCGAGCCGGGCGGGCGACTTTTGGGCACAGTGATGGGTACACGGCGCGAGTACCTACATTACACCCATAGAGAATGCGAGCGCTACGCCAAACCCTGTGGAAGGCGTCACGGGACGACTCTGTCCGCGGCAGCCGCCGCGTGCGGACGTCGCGCGGGCCTGCCGTCACACACTGTTGCACAGCCCGGCCCGACATGCAAGTGCGACTACACGTCACGGCGTGTTGCGCACAGCCCCCGCCGGAGGCCGGAAGGGGCGGGCGCGCGCCGATCCGTCCGCTTCGCGAGAGGTCGGCCCCTGCCGTCCCCCTCGTCCGCTCCCCGGCCGCGCATCCCGTCGGCCGGTCGGATCGGTAGGAACCTCCTCCTGGCCGGCCGCGGTCCGGGCCAGCCGAAGGCCTGCGCCGGGGAGCGGTTCACCTTCCCACCTGTGCGAGGCAGCGCCGAAGTCGATTCGGGCTATCGTATGGATGTGAACATCCGGAGTGCGGCTCTCCCGCGACTCCTTCGCAGCAGAGGCACCGGACACTAAGGAGGCCACGATGACCAGACGACATCCGGCGATCGTCACCGCCGTGGGCCTGCTCCTCGCCGGAGCACAGCTTTCGGCCTGCTCGGACTCGAACTCCGATGCGTCCTTTCTGAATGACGCGTCGCGTTCGGCAAGCCCCTCGCCCAGTTCCCAAAAGCCCAGCCAACCAAGTAAAAACGCTTCTTCTTCCTCGAATAGGCAGAGTTCATCCCTATACGGAAACTCAAACTCTTCAGCCTATCAGAGGTCATCTTCAGCCACATCCGATCGACCAAGCACCCTCAATAGATACATATTTTCACAAAACACCATTTTCTTCAACACGCCCGGAAAGAAGGAAAAAGCCAAATTCGACGTCCCGAAGCATTTCAGATTCGATAACAATCCACAAAAAAATGGTAAAAAGATTCTCGACGCTGCAATAGTTTACGACCCGGCTGATAGCTATATAAATTATATAATAATGCCGGACACAGTATTCTATAAGCTACCGAACATGGATCAAGTACTCACTGATCTCAAAGCTTCGAATTTGCAGCCCAAAGGAATTTACAGCCTGGACCGATTGGGCGCGTACAAAGCCGTAGGAGTGGAGTTCACCACGGAAAACGGACGACTCAGCCGCATCTTCATCGTCGAAGTCGAGGGAACCACCTGGAACATCACGATAAACGCGCGCAACGCCCAGGAGGCCGACGACCTGCAGAGGAACTTGGACAGCATGCGCCCCGCGTAGGCAGCCCGGCGGCCCTGGGCGGGTCGGCCGACCCGCCCAGGCTGACGCCTTCGCCCGCGAGCGGTCCGCGCTGCAACGGGATCATCGAACTTCCTCGCCAACGCGATTCCCCGACCGAGCGAAGCCGTGCTGCCCTCCCCGTCGCCTTCAGGCGACGATCTTCGCGTACGTAGCGCAGAGCGTCGGCCGCTCTCGAAGGGCGGAGAGCCGCGGCGACGGGCGCTCGCGTCAGAGGACGACTACCGGCTTGATGAGGTCTGCGGGCTTGTCCTTCATCAGCCAGAGCGCCTCCTCCACGTGTTCGAAGCCCTGGAAGCGATGGGTGATCAGGCGGGAGACGTTGAGCTTGCCCAGGGACACCAGACGGGCCAGCTTCTCCATTCGCAGGCGTCCGCCGGGCATGAGGCCGCCGGTGATCGTTATGTGCCCCATTCCCACTCCCCATTCGACGCGCGGAATCCTCACGTACTCGCCGTCGCCCAGGTAGTTGACGTTTCCGATGATGCCTCCGGGGCGAACGGATTTCACGGCGGAGGCGAAGGTGTCGTTGTCGCCTCCCGCGATGACGACCTTGTCCACGCCCCGTCCGTCGGTCAAGCTCATGACCTGATCCTCGATGGCGCCGTCCCTGTAGTTGACGAGATCCGTCGCGCCGTAGGAGCGGGCCGCCTCCTGGCAGACCGGACGGGAGCCGACGGCGATGATGTGGGCCGCGCCGTGGAGGTTCGCGCCCGCCACGGCCATCAATCCGACCGGCCCGATCCCGACGACCAAGACGTCGTCGCCGAAGGTGACCTGGGCCAACTCGACGCCGTGCAGGCCGGTGGGCACCATGTCGGAGAGCATGCAGGCCTCGGCGGGCGAGACATTCTCGGGGATGAGGGCCAGGTTGCCGTCCGCGTCGTTGACGTGGAAGTACTCGCCGAAGACTCCGTCTTTGAAGTTGGAGAACTTCCAACCGGAGAGCATGCCGCCCGAGTGCATGGGATATCCCGACTGCGTCTCGGTCGAGGACCAGTCCGGCGTGATGGCGGGGATCAAGACGTGGTCTCCCGGCTTGAAGTCCTTGACGAGCGCCCCCACCTCGACGACTTCACCACACGCTTCGTGGCCGAGGATCATGTCCGTGCGCTCGCCGATCGCCCCCTCCCAGCACGTGTGCACGTCGGAGGTGCACGGCGCCACGGCCAAGGGACGCACGATCGCGTCGAGGGGGCCGCAGACGGGGCGCTCCTTCTCCACCCAGCCGATCCGGCCGATGGAGCGCATCGCAAAGCCTTTCATCGTTATTTCCTTTCCGAGCTCATCGACAACGTGCGGACGCCGGACGGGCCAGCGGCTTCTCGCTGCGCATCAGTTAAACAACGAATACCACGTCATGGAAGAGGAAAATGAAATAGCTCACAATGCGGGCGTCTCCGGATGGCGTCCCAGGCACGCCCGCACCCACGTGGCGCAGAGACGACCGAAGAAGGCGAAGAAGGTAAGGTTGCCCTTAGCATCAGTGTCGGAACCCGGATTCATTCCCGCCGAATAGGAGATCTCATGGCAAACCCGTGGACGTTGTACGACCGACTCATCGATCCGATCCCCGAGGACCTCACCGTCACAGCGGCGAGCGTAGGGCCGAAGTGGTGTCGCATAACGTCCTGCGAAGGCGGCGCGGGAATGGCCTTCTCCATGCCCGCGAGCACGCGGCCCGCGCTTCACGAGAACGGGGAGTTCGTCGGAGCGCGCCTGCGCGACGTAGCGCAACTCGCCAAGAGCTGGAATCTGGCCGAGGCGGGAATGGGGATGGCCGCGGTCAACTCGTGGCACAGCCTGCCCGCGCGGGCACGCGCGAACGGCTTCGCACCGTGCGCGGACAACAACTGGGCGAAGAGCTTCCATCCCTACCGCGAGGCGACGCGCGGGCGGAAGGTCGCCGTGATCGGACATTTCCCCTTCGCCCCCGCAGCACTGTCCGAGGCCGGGGAGCTGTTCGTCTTCGAGCGCAATCCCGTCGAAGGCGACTATCCCGACTCGGCCAGCGAATACCTCCTGCCCGAATGCGACTACGTCTTCATCACCGGGTCGTCCTTCGTCAACAAGACGATCCCGCGCCTGCTCGAGCTCTCCCGCAATGCGACGACCGTCATGATCGGGCCCTCCACTCCGGCTTCGCCGATTCTCTTCGACTACGGAGTGGACGTGATAACGGCCTTCGCCTGCGATCAGGGAGCGCTGTTGGATGAAGCGCTGGACGGCAACCTCCTGGGCGGCATGTACGAGGCGGGCATGCGCGTGGAGCGGGCGAAGCCCTTGTGAAGGGCTTCGCCCGCCGGAAGGACTAGAAGGCTATGCGGGTGAAGGCCTCGGTCTGCTCCTTGATCGCCACCTCGGTGGGAAGGCGCTCGATCGAGCTGGCCCCGTAGAATCCGACCACGCCCTCCGTCCGGCTGAGCACGTACTGCGCGTCCTGCGGCTCGGCGATCGGCCCGCCGTGGCAGAGGACGAGGATGTCGGGATCGACCTCGACGGCGGCGTCATGCATGGCCTGCACGCGCTCCACGCATTCGTCGAGCGTGAGCGCCGTGGAGGCGCCGATCGTCCCCTTCGTCGTCAAACCCATGTGGGGCACGAGGATGTCCGCGCCGGCCTCGGCCATGGCCCTCGCCTGCTCGACGTCGAACACGTACGGGGACGTGACCAGGTCGCGTTCGCGGGCTTGCCGGATCATCTCCAGCTCGAGGTCGTAGCCCATCCCCGTCTCCTCGAGGTTCTGGCGGAAGACGCCGTCGATGAGCCCGACGGTCGGGAAGTTCTGGACGCCGGAGAATCCGGCGGCCTTCACCTCGTCGAGGAAGCGGCCCATCACCCGGAAGGGGTCCGTGCCGTTGACCCCCGCGAGCACAGGCGTGTCCTTGACGACGGGGAGGACTTCGTTGGCCATCTCCATGACGATCGCGTTGGCGTCCCCGTAGGCCAGCAGCCCGGAGAGCGAGCCCCGGCCGGCCATGCGGAAACGGCCCGAGTTGTAGATGACCAGCAGGTCGATTCCGCCCGCTTCGGCGGACTTGGCCGATATGCCCGTGCCCGCGCCGCCGCCGATGACCGGGCGGCCCTCGGCGACTTTCGCCCGGAGTCGGGCGAGTACTTGTGAACGTTCCATCGTTCGTCCTTTCTTCTTGCTCCTTGCGCCGCGGGCTCTGCAAGCCCACGGCATTCCGTCAGGCCGCGGAGCCGCTGCGGCCCGCGGGCGCAGACTCCTCGATCATCCGGTGCAGGAGGCGCGCGGATCGCGCTCCGAAGCCGGGATCGTTGATGTGCGCGTCGCATTCGACGATCCGCACATCGCCGGCCGGGGATCCGGCGACGGTTCGCCTCACGGCCTCGAAGAGCGCGGCGTCGGCCTCCTCGTCCCGGAAGGGGCCGGCCTCGGCGTCGATCCCGCTCACGCCCCTCAGCGGCAGCACGAGCGCGACCGGGCCGCGGGCGCCGAGAGCCTTCTCCCCTATCCGCCTGCCGAGTTCGGCGTTCTCCTCCGGAGTGGTCCGCATGAGCGTGACCACGGGATTGTGGACGACGAAGGTCCGTCCCTCGAATCTCTCCGGCACATCCTCGCGCGGCCCGAAGTTGACCATGTCGAGGGCTCCGAAGGAGACGACCTGGGGAATCCCCGCGGCGCCGGCAGCGGTCAGGCGATCCGGGCCCGCGGTGAGGATCCCGCCGACGAGCTCGTCGGCGAGCTCGGTGGTCGTCAGGTCGAGGACTCCCGCGAGCCGGCCGTCGGCGGCGAGCTTCTCCAACGCCCGTCCTCCGGAGCCGGTGGCGTGGAAGACCAAGGTCTCGTACCCGAGGCCGTCGAGGACTTCGCGCGCCTCGTCGACGGCAGGCGTCGTCAGCCCGAACATCGACAGCGCGACGACCGGCTTGGCCTGCCGGCCGCCCTCCGCCCGCCGCCGCTCGTACTCCTCGGCCATGCCGGCCGCTGCGGCCGCGGCGTTGCCGAAGACCTGGCTGGACACGCTGTTGATTCCCGCCACGTCCACCACCGAGTACACCATCGCGATGTCGGTTTGCCCGACGTAGGGCGAGACGTCGCCGCAGGCCATGGTCGAGACGAGGAGTTTCGGGAAGCCGACGGGAAGTGCCCGCATCGCCCGGGAGGCCACGGACGACCCGCCCGAGCCGCCGGCGGCCAGAACCGCGTCGATGTCCCCGCCGCGAGCCCGGGCCGCGACGACCGCCGCGGCGCCACGCGCCATGACGTCCATGGCCGCGCCCCGATCGGCGCGCCTGCGCAGGTCCGCGATGTCCTCGCCTGCAGCCCGAGCCACGTCGGCGGCGGTCACGTCGGTCTCGGCGTCGGACAGAGGGCCGACGTCGATCGTCAGGACCGCGGCTCCCCGCGCCCGAATGCACGCGGCGAGGTACTCGCATTCCACGCGCTTCGTGTCGAAAGTTCCAATCAATCCGACTGTTGCCATGTATTCCTCCTCCACACGGGGTGACCGCGTCGTTGCGGCCTGCCCGTCCACGGTATCCGCCGCATCGAGGGCGTCCGTGGACCATTTCCGCTAAAGTGGTCCACAAACGCCGGGCAGGCGGCGCCGTCTTTCACGCCGACGGCGCGATCGATGCCTCCCGCCCGGCGTCCGCGCGCCACGGCACCGCCGCCGTTCCGCCGCCTGACCGTCCGCCAGCGCATACGCGTCGACATACGGAGCACCGATGGACACACGCATCGACCCGGCCAAAGTCGCCCGATTCCTGGGCGCATGGCGCTCACAGACGCTCCCCGACTATCGCGCGCTCGCCCACGGGCTGACCAGCCTCATCGACGGATCGCTCCTGCCCGCAGCCCACGTCCTGCCGAGCCAACGCCGATTGGCCTCCGCTCTGGGCGTGGCCCGGGGGACCGTTGTGCGGGCGTACGGGATCCTCCATGAATCCGGCCGCCTGGAGCCTAGGCGCGGCTCGGGGAACTATGTCGCGCGGCCGCGGGCGGTCGGGTCCGACATCGACGGGCGCCTCCTGTCCTTCGCGGACCGCTCCCCCGCCGTCGACCTATCCTCCGGGGCCCTGCCGGGCGACGAACTCGTCGCCGAGGCGATAGGCGCCGTGGGGCCGATGCTCAGCGGGGACCGCCTGGCCTCCCCGGGCTACTCTCCCTCGGGGCTGCCAGAGCTGCGGAGTCTGATCGCCGAACGGCACACGAACGCAGGCCTGGCGACATCGCCCGAGCAGATCCTCGTCACCGCCGGCGCACAGCAGGCGGTCTGGCTCATCGCCAACGCCTTGGCGGGACCAGGCACGCTCACCCTGCTAGAGGACCCCACCTACCGCGGCGCTCTGGAGGCTTTCGCCGGCGCCGGCGGCCGTGTTCGCGGCGTGCCCTTCGACAACGGGCATCTCGACCTGGAGGCGCTGCGCGACGGCGTGCGCGGCGCCGCGGTCCTCTACGTTCAAAGCCCGATCCACAACCCGACCGGTCTCCACTACCCCTCCCGACACCGGCGCGCGATCGGCGAGATCGCGGGACGGTGCCCGGCCATCGTCGTCGACGACCACTCCCAGGCCGACCTTCCTTGGTTCCGTTCCTCCCCTGCGCCGGGAATGGAAGCCTTCGCCGACCCCGATCGGCTCCTGACCATCGCCACCCTGTCGAAGCTGTTCTGGGGAGGCTTGCGCATCGGGTGGATACGCGGCCCCTCCCCGCTCATCCGCCAGCTCGGGACGTTGAAGAGCGCCGCCGACCTGGGGGCGGCCGTGCCGGATCAGCTCGCCGCGACCCTCTTGCTTCCCCACAGCCGGACCCAGCTCCGCAAACGGAGAGCCGTGCTCCTGGCGCGCTACACGGAGGCCGCGGCGACCGTGCGGGAGATCTTCCCGTCGTGGACGTGGGACCAGCCGGCCGGGGGCACCGGAATGTGGGTGGACACGCGAGGCGACGCCACGATCCTGGAACAGCGCGCCGCTCGCGCGGGAATCCGGCTCGCACCGGGGCGGCTGTTCTCCCGGACGGGCCGGTGGAACCGGCACCTGCGCCTTCCGGTCTGGCCGAAGCGCGAGACGATGGCCGAAGCGCTCCGCACCGTGCGCTCCGGCCTCGAACCCAGTGCGTCCGCGCACCGGCCGAGGTGAGCGTCCGCCTCAGGGCCGGGACCTCAGGGCGAGTCGGGAATCGACGTCACACTTCCCCGAGAAGCCTTCGCGGCATACAGTGGACGCGGCGATTCCTAAGGAGGATCTCGATGTCCGAACGACCCAATCCCGGCCGGGAAGACGGCCGCGACCAGACCCGTCACTCCCTTCCCGTGCACAGCCACGCCCTGCACGACGCCTCGCAGGACGCCGTCCTCGACGTACAAGCGATTCCCCATTTCGTGCGCCATGCCGCGATACTGGGGGCTCTCAGCTCGCTCAACCCCGGCTTCTCCCTGACGATCAAGGCATCCCACTTGCCCGCTCCGCTACTGGCGCAGGTCGATCGGCTGCCGGGAGCCTTCGACTACGAGGTCCTTCAGGACGGCCCCGAGTTCTGGTTCGTCAGGATAACCCGCACGGCTCTGTGAACCGGCCGACCTCGACGTGAGGCCGCGGTCGGCAGATTCCATGTTCGCCGGGTCTGGGCGATTCCGTCCCAGACCCGGCAGAGCCTCACGTCATCCGAGATCGTCAGGGTAGACGGGCTGCCACATGGCGTCCAGGACCGCTTGGACGGGATCGCCGACGTCGGCGGCGGCGACGCCGTCGGCCTGGGCGGCCTCGATGACGGCGACCGCCACGGTTGCGGAGGACGCGCGCAGATCCTCCACTGCAGGGAGCAGCGAGGACCCGAGAGGAGTCGCGTCGACTTGGCCCGCCACGGCTCGGGCGGCGGCGAGGAGCATTCCGTCGGTTATGCGGCTCGCTCCGGCGACGATCGTTCCGAGTCCCAGGCCCGGGTATAGCAGGGCGTTGTTGCCTTGGCCGATGTGGAAGGCCGTGCCTTCGTATTCGATCGGCGGCACGGGGATTCCGGTGGCCAGGAGGGCACGGCCGTCGCTCCACCGGATGGCGTCCTCAGGGGAGACTTCGATGCGGGACGTCGGGTTAGACAACGGCAGGAGGATCGGCCGTTCGACTCCCCTCGCAAGCGCGGTGACGACCTCCTCAGTGAACGCATTGTGCAAGGTCGACGTGCCGATGAGAATGGTGGGCTCTACCCGTTCGACGACGTCGAGGAGCTCGATCCTTCGCCCATGTCGTTTCCATGAGGCGACCTCGGACGCGGGCCGGGCGTAGGCCTGCTGGTAGTCGGGCAGAGCGTCCATATCGTCGGTCACGAGCCCGTCGCGGTCGACGAGCCAGATTCGGGCGCGCGCATCGGCTTCGTTGAGTCCGTCGCGGACCATCGCGGCGTGGATCTGGTCGGCCATGCCGGTGCCCGCGGTGCCGGCTCCGAACACCACGAGGCGCTGATCGGAGAAGGACTCTCCGGTGACTTTGAGACCCGATATGACGGCGGCCATGACGATGGCTCCGGTCCCCTGCATATCGTCGTTGAAAATCCGGTATTCGTCGCGGTGGTTCACGAGTATGCGGCGGGCGTTGGCCACGCCGAAATCTTCGAAATGGAGGAGTGCGCCGGGGTACAGTTTCGCCGCGGTCCGCAGGTAGAGCTCGATGAAGTCGTCGTAGGCTTCGCCGCGCACGCGGGCGTGGCGGTTGCCCAGGTAGAACGGGTCGTTGAGGAGCCTCTCGTTGTCGGTCCCGACGTCGAGGTTGACTGCGATGACGCGGGACGGATCGACGCCTGCGGCAGCCGTGTAGACCGCGAGCTTGCCCACCGAGATGTCGGTGCCGTTGACGCCCCAGTCTCCGATGCCGAGGATGGCTTCGGCGTCGGAGACGACGATGAGGTCGACGTCGTCGGGTCCGAGCCCGAGGGTGTCGAAGGACGCCTCGACATCCTCGGGTCGGTCGATGGACAGGTAGACGGCGCGCGAACGCCGGTAGTCCTGACTCCACTTCTCGATGGCCTCCCCCACCGTCGGGTCATAGACGATCGGGAGCAGCTCGGCCAGGTGGTCGACGAGGAGGCGGAAGTAGAGCACTTCGTTGCGGTCGTGGAGCTGATCGAGGAAGACGTACTTTTCCAGGTCCGTCTCGTAGCGTTCGAGTTGCTTCCACGCGCGCCCGGCCTGCTGGTCGAGGGTTTCCACCGCCGAGGGGAGGCGTCCGGTCAGGCCGATCCGGGCGCGCTGAGCGTGGGTGAACGCGGTGCCGCGGTTAGTCAGGGGATTGAGGATGATCTCCGGTTTCTTTGCCATGGCTTTTCACTCCTTCTCGTAGACCGGGGCGACGCCCTTTCGGCGACCGGGGACAGTTGTGAGATCCCCCGCGAGGATCCTCATCGCGCTGCGATCCCTGAACGGCTCTGGGAATTCCGGGTTCCTCCCGCCGGAGCTCGCCTTCCGGCCGCGGCGGCCGCTCGGGCTTTCGGAACCTCGAACTGACCGATCCCACACGGCGGCCGGGCGTCGTCCGCCAATTCTAAGTCATCGCCTTCTCGCCCCCGTCTGGACCCGCGCGTGCGGTTCAAACGCTAATTCACGAAGTCGTTGGCTCACTTCCGTCTGGGACCGAACCGCCCCGGAATGAGTGTGGGGCGCGGCTGTTGCCGCGCCCCACTGAGATCGATGGCTCACGCCGCTCGGGTCACTTGAGGGTGACGGTTGCGCCAGCCCCTTCGAGCTGCTCCTTGGCCTTCTCGGCGGCTTCCTTGTTGACGCCCTCGAGAACGGCCTTGGGAGCCGAGTCGACGAGGTCCTTGGCTTCCTTGAGGCCGAGGCTGGTCAGGGCGCGCACTTCCTTGATGACCGGGACCTTCTTGTCACCGACTGATTCGAGGACGACGTCGAAGGAGTCCTTCTCCTCCTCGGCGGGAGCCTCCTCGCCCGCGGCGGGAGCGGCTGCGGCGACGGCTGCGACGGGAGCCGCGGCGGTGACGTCGAACTCCTCTTCGAACGCCTTGACGAAATCGTTGAGCTCGACGAGGGTGAGCTCTTTGAAAGCTGCGATGAGCTCTTCGGTGGAGAGCTTAGCCATGATGGCCTTCCTTCCTGATGCCTGCTACGCGAGCAGATGTATCCGTTGATTGCGCGGCGCCCGGTCAGGCGGCCGCTTCTTCCTTCGCGCGCAGCGCGTCGATGGTGCGCACCGTCTTGGAGACGGGCGCCTGGAAAACGTATGCCGCCTGGAACAGGGCAGCCTTGAGCACACCCGCGGCCTTGGCCAGGAGCACTTCGCGGGACTCGAGGTCGGCAAGCTTGGCGACGTCTCCGGCCGAGAGCACGGTGCCCTCCAGAACGCCACCCTTGACGACGAGCGCAGGGTTGTCCTTTGCGAAGTCGCGGATCGCCTTGGCGGCCTCGGAGACTTCACCGGTTACGAACGCGATCGCCGTCGGACCGGCGAGGGCGTCGTCGAGGCCTTCGACGCCGGCCTGCTTAGCCGCGATGGCGGTGAGCGTGTTCTTGGCGACCTTGTACTCCGCGTTGGCGCCGAGCGAGCGGCGAAGCGTCTGCATCGCCGCGACGGTGAGCCCGCGGTATTCAGTGAGCAGGATAGCTGAGGAGTTTTCGAACTTCTCCTTGAGTTCAGCGATCGCCGCCGACTTGTCGGTCCGTGCCATTGGGCCTCCCTTCGGTCGTGTGTCGCAGGACGCCCATAGCAAAAAGCCCCGCGCAGGCGTGCACGGGGCTCGGCCGAATCCGCTCGGCTGAACTCGATTCTCACCTGCGCCGGCCCTCACGGGTTTAACTCCCGCCCGAAGACGGGGGACCTGCGGTCTTTGGCGGAGAACAGCCTATCGGATGCGAAGGCGGCCGCGCCAATCCGGACTGTCGGACAGGAAGTTCCCCTCGTCACACCACGCTCCCCGTGAGATCGCGGAAAGCTGCCACAGACGATGTCCACCACTGGCGCCGCGGGGACGAAGGCCAGCCGCTCTCGAGCACTACTCCAAGCGCACCGTGGACATACAGATCCCCGCGAAGCGAAAGCCGGGCGTCAATGCCGGCGATCGCGTTCTGTGATACAGCTCCTCCCCGCAGAGCGAAAGCCAGCCTCCGGGAGAGGCGGTCAGCTGATGGCCTGGGAGATTCTGCGGACGAGCATGTCGAGGGCGACGAGGTTGTGCCCTCCTTCGGGGATGATCAGGTCCGCGTTGCGCTTGGACGGCTCGACGTACAGCTCGTGCATGGGCTTGACGGTCGTCAGGTATTGCCGTTCCACGGATTCGAGTGTTCGCCCGCGCTCGACGACGTCGCGCTTGATCCGGCGCAGGATGCGCACGTCGGCGTCGGTGTCGACGAAGATCTTGATGTCGATCAGATCGCAGATCGCCGGCTCGGCGTAGATGAGTATGCCCTCGACGATCACGACGGGCGCGGGCAGGATTCGCGTGGTCTCGCAGGAGCGATTGTGCGCGGAATAGTCGTAGACGGGGCAGTCGACGGCCTGCCCGGCCACGAGCCGTTCGAGCTGGCGGACCATGAGGGCGTTGTCGAAGGCGTCGGGGTGGTCGTAGTTGAGCAGGCAGCGCTCCTCGTAGGTGAGCTCGTCGTGGGCCTTGTAGTAGTTGTCGTGGAAGATCACGGACGCCTCGCCGGAGAACCGCTCCAAGAGCCTGTTCGTCAGGGTCGTCTTGCCGCTGCCGGTGCCGCCGGCCACTCCGACCACGAGCGTCATACCGAGCCCTCCTCCGCGAACGTCGACGGCAACAGTATCCGACGGCCGGGCACGTGGTGCAATGCGCGCCGGCCGCGCCGCGGAATTGGACCGGCTCTCGTTCCGCGGGGCGGCGCTTTGCCGAGTGGCTGCCAGTCCCCGACCCGGTCCCGACTCGCCGGACGGCGGGCCTGGCCGTCTCGAATCCGCGGTCGTGGGCCCCCTGCGGCCGCGGGTCTCAGCGGCGCAGATCCTCGTTCACCTCCTCCAGGCTGGAAGCGCCGACCACTCCGAGCATGAGGAGGAGGTATCCTGCGACGGCGAAGCCGACCAGTCCCCATCGCCATCGCGGACGGTCGGCGATGAGGCTCGCGGCGGCGCAGTAGAGGGCTGCGATGCTCACGGCGTAGCGACCGGAAACGGTGCGGAAATACGATGCGGAGGTCGCCAGCTCGCGCGCTTGGACGATTCCGGCGGCGACGGCCGGCCCTCCTCCGGTCGCGAGGGCGACCGCCCTGCGCTGGCGGGAATGCCAGAGACCGATGAGGGCGACCACCGGCAGGAGCGAGTAGAAGACGTAGAGCAGGTCGGCCCACAGGAAGGTCGTACCGGATTTGATGCCCGGCTGGAAGTAGAAGTCCGTGCGCGGGTCCGTCAGCCCGTAGGCGTCGAGGATGCTCGGCAGCACGTAGCGCAACCCGTTCTCATCGACGGACGCCGTCGACAGGCCGCTGATCGCCGGGATGTAGCCCGCCGGCGTGCGGGCGTTCTGCCACGCGGTCCACGCCAAGTAGGGCCCGGCCGTGGCGAGCGCGTTCGCGAGGACGACGCGCACGAGCCTGCGACGCACCTGCCGCCTGACGCATCCTTCCCGGCACAGGCCGAAGCGTTCCGGTGCGAGCGCGGCCAGGGCGACGACGATCGTGACGGTCACCATGGCCGCCAGCGACATGACCCGTGTGCACGCTATGGCGGCCGTCAAAGCCGCCGGCGCACCCCATCCCAAGCGGTGGTGCACGAAGATGCGCGCCCCGGCCCACACGGCGGCCGCGCCGGCCAGGAGGGTGACGGCGTCGTTGTGGACGATGGCGGCCGACGCCGCGACGGCGGGCGTCGCCAAGCCGAGGAGCGCTCCGCCGAAGGCCGCCACACGGGAGGCTTTCCAGGCGCGGATCGCCAGGAACAGAGCGGCGACTCCTCCGGCGACGAAGAGCGCCGAGATCCATCGGGCGCCGGTGACGAATCCGGTGCCGGCTACGGCCGCGACGGCCTTCCCCCCGTATCCGGCCGCGGCGAAATAGAGGGGCGGATGGAAGCCGTTGTAGTTCTCACCCTTCAAGGGCCATTTCGCGGGGTTCCTTCCGGCCTCGGCCGCTTTGCACGGGGGTGGGGCGACGCCCCGGATCCTGCCCTCCATGCCCCGGCAGGACCAGTCTTCCAGGCTCGCCGTCGCCAGCTTCTCGCCGCGTACGGGGAAGTGCCCATCGGCGACTTTGCGCGAGTAGTCGATGTAAGTCCACTCGTCGTACCGGCTGACGGCCGGGCCGTTGCCGATCGCGACGGCGCTCCAGATCAGGCTGAGCAGGGCCAGCAGCACGGCCAGCACGCCGTCACGTCTGAGCCACGTCCTCGCAGTCCCTTCGAGCCACTCCCCCACTCGGGTGAAAGGGCTTTCACGCCGTGCACTACCTGGCACAGGAGGCCTGCCGTTTCTCCGCCGCACGCCACCTCGCCGCAGGCGCAAACCGTTCCTCCCCCGCACGTCCGAGACCCGTCCGGGAAAGCCCATGCCGGCGGCTGCGGCCCTCGCATTTCTCCACCAGTCCAGGTTAGGTCACGGGGCGCCGGACGTGCACCGGCGACTCGACCTTCCCGATTCCGTCCCTCGACCCACGGATTCACCGGCCTCAACGACACGAGTCACCGCCATTGGCCGGTCACATAGCGAAAACATTGTTTAATCAGCATTTATACGTATACAGCACAAAATGGAAATCATAGAATTCACTTCTTTTTTGGACCACCCAAATGAACAAGTTCTCCGTTAACAGAATTTTTCGGAAGTATTGGAATTAAACCCGCTCTTCGCCAACAATAAAGATCGCCAAATTTAGTTACAGCACATGCATAATCATTATCATGATCTGGTACTATCACAGCGGATGATATAGCATATAGTCTGTTAGCATATCGACTAAGATCATTAGATAGTTCATTTTTACAAACAATTTTCGAATCTGTTAACGTACAAAATCCTTTTCCACTTATAGCATTTGGGTCAGAATTAAAAGGAAAAACGTTAGCATAAGTTCCTGTAGAACTTTCAATACGTTGTTTACTCATATTAGCAGAATCCAATTTATAATCATCCCAACATTGCACTGTTTTATTTTTTAAAACAACACAAAATAAATAAGAAGTAGCAAAAAACTTTAAAGCAAGTGAAGAAAAGGGGATTTCGATGAAATTATCGAAGCTATATGTAGAAGCATTATCTGTTCCTTCACCACGACAAAATACTTTTCCTTCGTAATCTATATAACACAAATATCCCAAAGCAATTTTAAAATCTAAAACAGACTTATTTGACAATATTTGGCGAGGATATGAAAATTTAGATGAAGAATCCTTAGGATCCAATATTCCATAATAATTTGAACCCCAACAATATATTTTTTTATTTTTTAAAATTGAACAAGACGAATAAGAGCCAGTTTTAACTGATACACTTGGCCCTGGAAGCGGCACTTTTACCGGTCGGAAAACGCTATCTTTATCTGAAGAAGAAACTTCATGCGAGCCATTATATCCCCAACAATATACATAATTACTTCTAGACAAAGCACATATGTGATCGCCCGAAGCCGAGATATCGCGTATTGAAATAGATAAAGCAATCTTTTTAGGATGTTGAATGTCATTACCTTTATCATCTGCATTACCTAGTTGGCCATGAGAATTAGCACCCCAGCAATATACATCACCATTAGAAGTCAAAGCGCAAACAGAATAACGAGCAGAAATTACTTTAATAAAGTTGCTAGTTACAAACGAACCATCAAATCCGCTACAGGAAATAAACGAAATCATAATACACATAAATGATATGAAATACTTTTTAAACAATTTGAGAGAAACAAAATTAGTTAACATAGCAGCTTTCTACTTAAAGTTATCGTGAATTTTTTCGTATACCGCCGAATACTTTGCTCGCAAACCTCTCGGTTCTCCATTTTTGCCAACCGAATTTATATAATCGCAGTATGCGGCTTTTGTATTTGGATTACATTTTTTGATATCTTCTGGATCCATAAGTTTCATGGATCCAGAAGAATCAGTGTACCAAAATTTAATATCATTAACATTTGTACCATAATTCTTCGCATACCAAATACCATACTCACTCGGTGTAGATATATCGTGATAGTCTGCTCGTTTAATAATGCTAAGTGTAACAGACTGATTGAAAAGCTTTTCCACGTAGTCGTTTGTATTAGAGCTACCTTTAAGTGTTTTTGCTTGGTTATCCGTTGGAAAGATCGTTTCCATCAGTTGTCCACCAGCTTGTGAAAGACCAAAAGAGCCTATACGGGACACAATCGGGCCACCAGGGAGGGACAAAAGTCCAAGGCCTGTTTCTGCCGCAGACGCCATGAAACTATTGATATCATCCTTATGTTTTGCAATTTCTCCTTTTACAGTACTATCAGCCCCTGTAACGTATTTTAAGAGATTTGAATGGCCTTCCACAATTTTTTCCATACTAGTTGTATTTCTTCCACCAATATTTTTCTCGACTTGGCTGCCTGATTCATTAATGGAAGCAAGAATAATACGCTGTAAAGCAGTGGGCTTAGTTTTAAAATCATTTAATTTATTTTGATCATATATAACAAATTTTCCGTTATCGCTCCTAGCAACACCTATATCTAAATTTCCCGGCCTATCCTTCGCTAGTTCATCTATTAATGAACTAAAACCTTTTTTACTACTATTAAACCTTAAACTTATGTGGCCATCTTTTACCGCAATACCTTTTTGGAGACTATCTGTATTAGTATTACTTTCAAATGTCGCACTAACATCATTTATATTATTTGACATAATATTTGATATATATACTCTACTTGTTTTAAGATCATTACCAATTTCCTTTGTTTGAATCACTTTATTCATTGTGTCATGTAATTGATAACCTGAAGAACGATTACCTCCCGTCAAATCGACATATGAATTCAAATATTCAGAAGTCATAGCCATAGCGGCAGCGTCCGTGTGACGAGCACTTTGCGACTGAACAGCTTTCCCTAAAGCTTCATGCATTTTCGATGCACGCAATTCAGGAAACCATGAAGTAGAGCCCCATTTTGCAGCCGTAGCAGCAGTTGCCTCATTAAAATCGCTATCACGTCGACTTCCTGAAGCTATAATATAGGCACTTCCAATATTCTCCATAAATTGATCTTGATCAATCGCACCTTCTCTCCAACCGTTTCCTAACAATTTCCTCATATTCCGGTCCAGTCCCGCGCCTTTGAGTTCAACCATAAACGAAAGAGCAAAATAAGAATTATTCGCCAACTCATTGCCCCATTTTGCATTGAATTCTTTAAAATTCGAAGGCTTGTTGTCAATTACAGCTTCAAGGTCATTCTTGGCTTCTTTGGTCAGCTTCCTTTCATAGTCAAGTCGAGCCTTGCCACCCGCGAGGGGCATATCGGCAAGGTAAGCTTTACCAACAGCTTCACGACTACCACGACTGTCAGCGGGAACAAGTTCATTCATATAATATGCTATTTTATTAGCAATCCCTTTTCCTATGGTATCGAGTTCGCTAAGTGCTGCTCTATAATTGAGCATTAAACCTGTTTGTTTTTCATCTCTTTCTCTTCTATGTTTCGCTTCAGCAGCATCGCATTGAGCCTGCGTCCAATTTTCCACCTTCGCAAAAGCGGCGTCCGTCATCACAGCGCTCACATAATTGTTTTCCGCTTCATCGTAATCATTTTGCCAGGTAGTTATTTTATGTCGAATTTCAGATAATTTTTCTCGGAAAGGCTGTAAATCTTGGGCACAAGCGTAGGCTTTTCCTGAAAGAGTAC
>RBWB01581391.1_pt1 | contig 25882 bp, 32 predicted proteins | sample 2014201 | NCBI WGS metagenome assembly RBWB01 (sample SAMN10133834, study PRJNA383868) | Human oral metagenome, whole genome shotgun sequencing project. | isolation source: supragingival plaque isolated from 88 juvenile twins | host: Homo sapiens | place: Australia
GTAAGGTAAATGTAGAAATCTTTGTATCAACAGAAAAAGCTGGTAATGGTAAAGACGGTATCTTGAATGATATCGCAAAAGACTTCAACAATCAAAACCAAAGCATTGACGGTGAAACAATCAGTGTTTCCATTCGTAGTATCCCATCTGGTACCGCGGTAGATTATATTGCTAGTGGTAATCATGTCCCAGACGGATACACCCCATCAAATAAACAATGGAATTACATCTTGAACGCTAAGGGTGTAACAACTACAGAAGTATCTGACAAATTATTCGGTAATACATCTGGTCTGTTGATGAAACAATCCGTATATGACGAAGTGGCATCAAATGGTGCAGTAACAATTGAGTCTGTAACCAAGGCTATCAACGACGGTAAATTACTAGGATATACCAACCCGTATTCATCATCTACAGGTTTGAGCCTATTGTCACAACTATTATATAGTTTTGATGCGAGTAACCCAATCAGTGACACATCAAAAGAGGCATTTCAAAAGCTTCAAGCCAATATTCCATCAACATTTGTGACAACCGCACAACTACGTGAAGCTGCAAAAGGTGGCACAGCGGATATCCTATCTATTTCATATCAAACCTATATCAACACTCCTGAATTTGCAGACTATAAATATGTACCATTCGGAATCCGCCAAGATTCACCTCTATATGCAACAACAAATGACAGCAAAAAGAAAGAGGTCTTAAAACGCTTCTCTGACTTTGTCAAGAACAAAGAAAATCAACAAAAAGCAACAGAATATGGATTCAACCAATTGGATGATTACACATTTGAAGAACAAACAACAGATGGTAACATGCTTCTTTCAATGCAAAAACTTTGGAAGAAAAACAAAAATACTGCACGACCTATCGTAGGTGTATTTGTAACCGACATTTCAGGTTCCATGGAAGGTGACCCAATGAATAACCTGAAAAAATCATTACTCAACTCACTACAATACATCAATGAAGATAATAAAATCGGATTGGTATCCTATAGTGATGATGTAACTATCAACGTACCAATTGGGGCAATGGACGGTACCCAAAAAGCATACTTCACATCAGCCATTAAGAGTCTATCACCTGGTGGTGGAACAGCAACCTATAACGGTTTGTTAGTTGCTGTAAAAATGGTTCTTGATGAAATGAAAAACAACCCTGATGCACGACCTGTCATTTTTGTGTTATCAGACGGTAAGACAAACCAAGGTTATGACTTCAATCGTGCCGCACAGATTATTGAATCACTTGGTATCACAGTTAATACTATCGGCTATAACGCTGACTTAGATGAATTGGCGAAATTGTCAAAAATCAACGAATCAGTATCAATTAATGCAAATAGTGACAACGTAACATACAAACTAAAAGAACTCTTCAACGCAGAATTCTAACATCAAGCCGTGCAATCTGGAATAATTGGTTGCACGGTTATTTAAAACAAAACAAAAGGGGAAAAAATGAAAAAACTAGCCTTACTTACATTACTCAGTTTAGGGTTTTTGACAGCCTGTGCGTCACCAAAAGTTACTGATATACACTCCAAATACGTAGATAACAACCCCATAAATTATAAAACGATTAGCACATCAGATATCTATGTGGAAACACGTCAGCAATTAGATGGTGATGTCCTAACCCAAGAATTTGGCGGTGTCACAATATCTTACTATGATGAAAATGGAAATACCGTAACTACTGAAACATATGATACAATAAATGAAGCCATTAATAATAACAAAACAGGTATGACTCGTGTGCAAAATAAAGGGCGAGGAACCAGTGTTACTTATACAGCTCATTTAAAAGATACAACTGAAGAGAGAACCTACAATGTTCCATATATTGCGGAGGTAAGTACAAAAGTCGAAACCGAAGCTGAAATGAAAAAACAAATGGAAAAAACTAAATCAGCTGACCAATTCGAATGGACGGGAGAACCTAACCATCAAACCGGTAACATTTTAATCTCTCAAAAGTCCTACTATACCACGTCCGAATATCGAAATGTTTGGGACATTTCAAAATCTAAATATGTATATAAATTAAAAGATGTTGATATGGTACGTACTCACGAACTCACATATCAATATAAAGACAATCAACTAACCCTCATCAATGAGAAAACATACGAAAACGAAAGGTAAAAAATGACTGAGAAACCAATTAAGAAAATTCCTGAAGTAACAACACCATTACGTAATTCCATTATCGAAATGCCAGATATCATCCGAAAAGCATCGGGCATTGTAATCTATGGTAAACGTATCAAATCTATTGTATATTCATTAGATGTATCACTCATTGCAAATACAGATGCTGATGCAATCTTATGTGTCTACCCATTTACACCAAATACCCAAATCTTAAATGCTGTATCATTAGTCGCTAAGGCTCCAATCTTAGTCGGTGTTGGTGGAGGATTAACACAGGGTGAGCGTTCAGCTCGATTAGCATCACACGCTGAAGAGAATAATGCGACAGCAATTGTGCTAAATGGGCCTGTTACTGTTGAAACAACAGAAATGGTACGCAAATATGTTGACATCCCTGTTATTTATACCGTGATTGATAAGACACGACCATTACAACCTTACATTGACGCGGGTGTCAATATTTTTAACGTTAGTGGTGGGGCAAATACAGTAGAACTTGTCAAATGGGTGCGCGAGCAGTACCCAGATATGCCGATTATTGCATCCGGTGGTAAAACTGACGAATCAATCGAAGCAACCATCAATGCGGGGGCTAACGCTATCACATACACGGCTTATGGAATGATGGAACAATACTTCCATGAGAAAATGGAAACATACCGAAATTAGAGAGGTAAAAAATGTATAGATATAAAACATTATCAGAATTAGTTGAGCATCTAGATAAACACTTTGTCCAAGATGACCACTACACATTTATTTATAATCTAGAAACCGACGACATTATTCATTTCGTTATTAAACATGATGATGAAATTGTTTTGGACAAAAAATGTGACATCTATCAAGTATCCATTCCAACATGGAAATTAGACACTGAAATCAGAAAATGGTTTACTGACCAATGGTATGACTATAAACGAGACGATTTATATCCCGAAACAATCGTAGGTGGTGATATCACCCTTGGAGAAAAGGTTATCGTTACTGACCCATGTTACGATGTTGACACATGGTGCAACGGTATCTTAGACAATGTAAAACCGGGTAAATGGCATACAGAGGCCAAATCCATCAATAAAAATAACAACGGTAATCACTGTACAGAACTCATTATTTGGCACAGTGATTATGAGAAACCGACTGAATTTGAACACACCGATATCGATGTAGGCGTCGACTCAGGGCAAGCTGGAATTGCAGATTATGATTATTTTGCCAAAATCAAATCGAATAAAGATTCTGAGGAGGAATGGTATGAGAGTATCAAGACATACGAAAGAGCACGTGTTCCCCTCATGCCTCTACAAAAACAGGTACTCCCTAAATATAAAGCCTTGTATAAAGAATATCTAAAACAATTTTTAGGGCCTATTGAAGAGTATAATAAAGATTTGTATACAGAAATAGCCAACTTAGAACATGAGCACTGGTTTGATAGTAAAACATTAGACGATGATAAATTCTCATCATATCTCCCTCAAACATGGACTGATGAACATTCCGTATTCACGTCTACAGGATATGGAGACGGGTCATACGATTGCTTCATTGCTAAAGACAATAACAAAATCATTGGTATCAAAATTGATTACTTCTATTATGAGGATGATGAGGATGAGTAAATACTACATCGGTGGTGAAAAATCAAACCACCATTTAGAAAGCGTGATAAAATGAAATTAATGTTTGAACAACCGTTAATCAAAGCTAAAATCAAAGCTCGCATCAATCGATTCATCTTCATTGTCGAACTAAACGGTCAAAAAGTCGAAGCTCATTGCCCGAGCGGTGGAACAATAGCCGGAATCAGTCGTAAAGATTTTAAAGACATTGAATGTTTGATGAGTGACCATGGAGATGACACTGGTAGAAGAACTAGATATACTGTCGAAGCAATTAGCCTAGATGATGGTCTGACTTATGCAGGAATCAATCAAACCAAGTCTAATCGATATGTAGAGTATTTCTTACAAGACGATGCGGTTAAGACTATCTTACAAATCACAGATGAAGTGAAGCGAGAAAAGAAACTCGGTGATAGCAGAATCGACTTTAAAGCAGGTGACTGCTACATAGAGGTTAAAACAATGGTCGCTGACTACTATTGTCAAGCTTCACCTCGGCTGACGGCATTGATGAGAGAACAGCATCCTTCGATAGAACGAATGCAAAAACATGTAAGAACTCTAACAAGCGAAATCAAAGCGAACAACTCTAGAGCCGCGATTATCACCGTGTTTCAGTATGATTCTCCGACGTTCGAACCCCCAGTCAATGACCCAGTTTACGCAGAGTTCGTAGAAGATTTGAAGCTGGCTAAAGCAGCGGGGCTTCGTCAATATCAAATGAATATTCGAATCACCGAAACTTACGCTGAGTTGATATCGCTCAAAGAACGTGACGTAATTTGATATATGGGTGATGACGATGAGTAAATACTATATCGGTGGTGAAAATCAAACCACCATTCAAAAATTGTTAGCCGGTGAAACCGTGATTGTAAAAGGTAAAGGTAACTCCATGACACCCAAACTAAAGAGTGGTGAGGCTGTTATTGTTGAACCTATTACAGCTACCACAGTTATCAAGAAGCGTGATATCGTCCTTTGCAAAGTCAAAGGACATATCTACCTGCACTTGGTTACGGGTATCTCGGGGGATAGCTACAAAATATCTAACAATCACGGGCATGATAATGGTTGGACACGACAAATATATGGAAAATATACCCGTAAGGCAACCATAGACGATTTAAACTAATAGAAAGGAAAATGATATGAATCGAAGAGAATTGGAAAGGTATGTCGACAATTATATTGAAAGACAAGATTTACCAACTATGATTGAGCGACACAAAAAACGCAAAGATAAAACCGTTACACTATCATTGCTTGCGTTTGAAAACAGTGTTGTAGCAAGACAACTATTACAGCAAAAGCTACAAGAAAAAGGTTATATCGCAGAAATTAGCCAACAAAAAGATAGACTCATAGGGCAACCCTATTATACATGTATTCTCTCGGTACATAGAAAGGATTAATATGCAATTTTCAGTATTTTCAATTGTAACAGGAACCAGTCGTTGTGTAACTGTATGCCCGTTTTGTGTATCTGGTGAACTAGCCAACCCACAAAATGGAGAAATTCCTGAAATTAACCATCGTAATTTGCGTAAAGCGTGCGAACTCGCAAAAACATCAGGAGTACAAACTGTTATGCTGACCTCACGAGGAGAACCAACCTTGTTTCCTGAACAAATTACCGAATATCTAGAAACCTTAGAACCATATAATTTCCCATTTATCGAACTACAAACAAATGGAATTCCAATGGGACGACAATTTGAAAAATATCGTCATCATTTAGAACGATGGTATGAACTAGGTCTATCGACGATTTTAATTTCGACCGTGTCAAATCGACCCGAAATTAACAAAGAAGTCTATACACCAAGAACAAAACAATACATTGATTTACCAGAATTGATTGCCAATCTACATGAGATTGGATTTAGTGTACGATTAACAGCCGTATGTACAAAAGCATGGATGTCGACACCAGAACAGATAGATGAATATCTTCAATTCGCAAAAGAAAATCGTGTCGAACAAGTAACCCTACGACCGTTGAATGATGAATATAGACGTGAAACGGCACAAGCATGGATTGATGAACACAAAATGAGTGAGGAAGATAAATCAAACATTTACGATTTCCTCAATACTAAAGGTTATAAACTTTTAGAATTACCTAATATCGGTAATGTCTTTGATTATGAAGGACAAAATGTCATGTTCTCATATGCATTGACTAAATATAATTCTCATAACGATGGCTCCAACATGCGAAATCTTATTTTCTTCCCTGATGGTCAATTACGTTACGAATGGGAATGGGAAGGCGCTAGATTACTATAGGTGATACACATGGTACATTATTCACAACTATATCCTGACAGTATTTTAAATTTACACAAATATCTAACCAAAGAATCGAGGGATGACGATGAAAGTTTACAACGAAAACCATTACTCAAAACTCCACCCACAACTACTAAATGAGTTAAAACGATACAGGCGAGAACGTGCATTTAATGCAAAAGACTACATTAATCAAAAAACAACTCTGTTAAATGAATACATGACGAAATGTCGTTTAGATACAGCAGTAGTTGCCGTATCTGGTGGAGTTGATTCGGCATTAGTATTGGCATTGGTTAATGAAGCCGCCAAATCGGAAACATCACCCATTAGAAAAATTGTGCCAGTAGCTATGCCACTCTATGACGGTGTATTAACAAATCAAGAAGACGCAACAGCACGTGCACAAGAGCTATGTAACGTCTTAGGGTTGGATTTGACAATCACACCCATTAACACATTAGTTGAGGCATATGAAGTAACCGCAGAAGGTATTGGATACAAAACAACGCCATGGGCAACAGGCCAAATGGGGGCATATGCACGTACAAGCTTCCTTTATTATTTGAATTCATTATTGAATGAAGAAGGTTACAAACCTATTTTAGTTGGAACAACCAACATGGATGAAGGTTGTTATCTTGGTTACGTCGGAAAAGCCTCAGACGGCTTAGTTGATGTGCAACTAATTTCTGACCTACACAAATCAGAGGTGTATCAATGCTCCAACCTATTGGGTGTACCAAAATCCATTTTAGAAGTTACCCCGAATGGTGACATGTTTGATGGACGAGTAGACACTGAAGTTTTCGGAGCCCCATATGATGCTGTAGAATTATATCTCGCGGAACGTCAACACAAATTCACTGTACACGTGGAGGGTGACGCAAAAAAAGAATATGATGACTATAAACAAGCACTTGATAAGTTGCATGCATACAATCGTCATAAATATTTTGCATTATCACCAGCCGTGCATTTAGATTTATGGTCAACCGCAACAGATGATGGTTATATCGATTATCATTCGCGCTTACCCTACATCTTAAACAATTAGAAAGGATAACCAGCTTTGGAAAGTTATAACAAACTTATTGAACAATATGGATTGGAACTAGCTGAAAAAGCTGGTTATATTACACCATCAGAGTGTAAGGGCATACAATCCGCACAAAAAAATAGTCCAGAAACAAACAATTACACATTGTTAACAACTGGATGTTTTTCACCATTACATGAAGGTCATATTCATATGATGAATGAAGCTAAAAAATGGCTAGAAGACAGAGGCGACGTTGTAGACTACGGAGCCTTTATTCTTGCCCACCAATCATATATTGATGAAAAACACGGACGTCATACACTCGAAGAAAGACAGTTTTTAGCACAGGAATTAGTAGGTGACTATACCTGGTTACATGTCGATGTAAGGGCAAACCTATACTATACACACGACACGAATCACCCCATACCCGGCCTCACGATACACATCAAAACGAGGCTTAGAAATAAAAACCTATATTGATTCGCACGATATCGATAATTATGTGGTAATCGACGATGACGAATTCTCGGATTTCAAAGATACAATCGATATGACTCGATTTATTAAGACGGAATCAGGCACAGCACTAACATCGGCAAATGATGAAGGTTTGACTGAACAATTAGCACAAAAAGCAATAGAAATACTTAACAAATAGAAGGGAAAAATATTATGAACACATTATTTTCATACATTTTAGAGGCTTTACACCAAAATACCATCATTTTGGAAAATGCATATCACCAACAAGAAGAGAAATTAATTCTCATTCAACACGCACTAGAAGAACAATTTCCAGGTATTGAAATCACAATCGAAAACGCATTGGAAGAACAAATTCGCGTACACACCGAACAAGGTCAACACGATATTTGGTTGGCAGACTTCGTTGAAGTCGAAGATTTGTTTGACAAATTAGAACAAATTCAAAAAGGGAAATAATATGACCTATAGACCACCATCCAAAAAAGAAAAAGCCCAATATTGGAAAGAGTTCAAACAAGCCATCATTTCCATCATAACGTTGTTATCAATATTAATCGGACCCGTCTTAGTATTTGGATTACTAATCTATTCACTAATTTATAATCCACAACTAATGTCAGATATTATAATCCCACTCCTTATAACAGCTATCCTATCATCATGTATGGTCATTGTCATCTATGAACCACTCGAAGCATATTATTACATAAAAAAACGTAAACGAAACGGATATTATGCAGAGTTTATGAACTCAACGTTTAGAGCTATCGTCGCTACAATCCTTGTTGCCATAATCTGTCTAAACGATTATATACGCGAAAAGTATTTATATTGGTATCTTTTCGGTATCATTTTTGTTATTGCATATAACATAATTGTATATCGGGAGTTGAAGAAAAAGAAACCACCTATCAACCACACAACAGAAGAGTTAGCTGAAAAACGAGCACAATATATTGAGCAATTTGTTACGGATTTAAAAAGAAGATATACTAATATCGATGTTGTAACAAAAGAAGCAGTCATTCGACCGATTGAGAAATATGACATCCGTCATGTATTACTACCACATTACTATTATCTTGAATATGTATTGCCATACGACAAACATGCTGAGTATAGCAATACAAATCATATTCTAGACAGGATTCACAAAGATATCCAACGACATGCACGTGCTGACGAATGGAATCAGTGTCTGGAATACTTAGAAAAAGAAGTGGGTAAAGCAATTAGCATCAGCGCTGTTAAAAACTTACTGAATTAAAAACAAGAGATAACAAAAAGCCTCTAAATAAGGGGCTTTTTGTTATAATGTTAAACCTTCAAGTTGAATATCATCAAACGACGATTGTAGTTTATATTCGTCTAAACTCAAACCGTTCTGAACATATTTCAAAGTATCACGAATGACACTTGCCTGGAAATTTTGCGAAAGTGTTGTAGCCGGAATACTAGCCAATTGGTCACCCGTTGCGTTTTGATATAAAGGTTGACCGTTCTCAACTAGTTTGACAACAGTTCTGCCCCAATCTTCACCCAACTGAATAACAGCATCATCATTAGATTCCTTATGCTTTCGAACATCCCAAAGAACTTTTGTACGAACGTCATTTGGGTCTTTAACTAAGGCATAAACATCTTTCTTGACCATAATCGGTAGAGCTTCACGAGTTTTACCACATTTGTCAGGAATTGTTGGTAAATTTGACACACCTTTGTCTGGAATTGTTGGAAGAATGAAATCTTCCTCCATTTTGTCATATACTGCATATAACTTTTCAATATCAGGAGACCAACTGGTTGCTTCCGTACCCTCTGATGTTATACCTTGGACCATGTTTTCAATCTCTTCACGTGAACGACCTTGTAAGTCTTTCATAGTTGACTTGAATTCACCATAATCCATTTCCGTATAGCGTTCGTAATTATTCAATAATAATTGAGTAAACAATTCAACATCTAACGTATACGAATACATTTTCTCAAAACGTAATTCAAAATGACGGTCATCATCAAAATCAAATGCAACTTTTTGAATATATTCTGACCCGTAGTCACAGGTTTCACAACCCTCACGGAAATATTCATTTGTTTTAATATTGATAACATTTGCATCCCTTAAAGGAATCAAGACATCCTTATCTTCATAACTCATTATTTTCACCTCAAATCTTTCTTATCTATAATAATTATACCACACAAAGGAGCTAAAATGATAGAATTCTTCTTATCACACCCAACATGTCTATCGATTATTTTCATCATTCTATTCTGCTTATCAGTCTTATGGTTAGCAGCAATAGCTTTATCGTATGTAAATAATGAAATAGACCGTAAAGAAAACCTCAAAGAATATATTAGAACATATATTTTTATCCAATACCTGCCATACTCACTCTCATAGCAATAACCACTATAAGTATCAATGTAGAACAACACCCAACATATACTGAATGGAAACAACTATACACAAATGAACAAAATATCAACATATTACTCACCGACTATTCTGACCCTGCTGAGCGTACTTCAGATTATAGGGTAAATAAAGCCGGAGAAAAACTGGGACGATTCTCTGATAGCATTCAAGATGAATTCCAAGGAATTAACGGTAAAGAATGGACTGGATATGTTGTTGCCACAACAGACGGTCAAGAGTTGAGTAAATATGTCCACTTATCCAAAGATAATATTGAAGGTGAACTGACACCTGAATCCAAAATAACCAAAATTGAATACAGAGAAATGACCAAAATATATTACTCACTATGGGGTCATAACGGTAACGAACAAGAGATGGAAACACCTAGAGAAATTCGTATCACTGTAAACACAAGTGACGAAGCAAAAGCAAAAGCCAAAGATAAACTAAATAAATTATTCCAAACGAAAGAATAGGTAAAAAAATGATTGAGAAATTATTAAGCTATCCTCATTTCCTCGCAACATTATTCCTTATTGTATTAATGATTGCTCTGGTATTATTTGTTGTATTTGTCAAATACAAAGAAATGGACGCTGACAAAGCTTTAAAAATAGTCGGTATATTTCTAGGTTTAACATTCGGGGGCTCACTATATATATCAGACAATGTACAACGTACATATGTGTCAGATTACACATGGAAACAAATCTATACAAATGATGTGAATGCAGATGTCACGTTGAAACAGATTGAATTTTTATCAGAGACTCATGATATCAAAGTTGGGAAACCATTAGATTGCTACGAACGATTGTTTGATAATATCAAAAAACACAACGAACAACCACTATTCGAAATCACGGTTAAAAATGACAACGAAACAGTCACGAAAACAGCACAATTGACACAGGTAATATCAGACGGTGAAATTACAAAGAATTCAAAAATTGTTAAAATTGAATATCGTCCCGTAAAAGGATATTACCAAAAACTTTGGTCATTCACAGGTGACTTGATTGATGCCCCTAAAGATAGTGCTGAAATTAGAGTCACAATTCAAAACGAATCCAAAAGTGAGTTGAATAATTTGTTTGAGCCTACCAAATAACCCTTGTATACACAAGGGTTCATAACGGGGTAAACCCCGAACCCCAAAATAATTACGAATAAAAATCATAGAAAGGTGAAAAACCTATGAAACAAAAACTAAAAACATTTGCCACATCCATTTATTTTGACGCGTTAGGCGTACTACTAGTTGTTGGTATCGCTATTGCATCAGGATATCTCGGTACACGCCTTGACAAATTTGTCGATTGGGGACCAATCACACCATACATCCCACTTGGTCTCATTTCTGTAATCAACGTCGGTTTGTCAATGATGTCAACCCGCTTTACTGGAAAACTAAGCAAATGGGGCAACTACCTAGGTATTATTAATACAATTTTATCTGGAGCTATTGACTATATCCTTGGAAACAAGGCGGCAATCATAACATACCCTATCACCTTCCTCATCTATACATTTGCAATCAAAAAGTGGCAAGCTTCACGAGATGGTAAACCAAATCAAATGAGCCAAGCTCAAACTAAAATGGTAGCAACTATCGCCACTATTCTGGCATTTGCCTTTGCATATGGTACAAACTATATCGGATATGGTGGTAATATGAACGCATTGGCTTATGTAACTACGATTGCATTTGCATTATCTCTTGTTGCTAATGTATTCAATGCATTGAAACTGACAACCCAATGGGGTTTTTGGTTTGTTTACAATCTTGTTCAATTAGCAAAAGCATTCATCCAAGGCAATTTTGCCAATGTTGGTAAATATATTTTCTATATTATCAACGCAATTGGCGCTTTATTTGTCTGGGAAGATAGTAAATGATAAAAGCATCTCTATGAGATGCTTATTTTCTTTTCCAATTTTGTTTGTGTATTTATACAGGTGTAAGTATGTGTACAAATTTTATCACAAACAAAATTGGATAAAATTGGATTCAAAATTGGATTTTGTGATAACGCTTACAAAATGAGGTATATCAATGGTTTTCGAGATTAGGGTTCTAAAATGAAAAATTTTGAAAAAAAATTTTCCATGACCTGATTTTAAAATTTTTTTATTTTATTGACCAAAAAATAGCATTTTGTTGAAAAACTCAGTAATACCAAGGGTTTAAGTGTATCAAAAATAATCCAATTTTGAATCCAATTTTGTCCAATTTACCCCTAAAAAGACAAAACATAAAATGTAACCGATTACATAATCAAAAATTTAAACTAAAACAAGAAAATGAATAATTACAAATCCAAATGTAATAATATACAAATAATGGAGGTAACTAGATGAAAACAGCAGCTATTTTTGATATTGATGGGACAGTATTCCGTGATTCATTATTACTACAACACTTAGAAAAATGTGTAGACTATGACGTATTTCCTGAACAAGCAAGAGCCGAAATTAAGATAGCCAAAAAACAATGGAAAAATCGAGAACTCGATTATGATGAATATATGCTACAGGCTGTAGAAGTGTATAAAAAATATTTGATTGGTAAACCCGAACACGACATTGAGTTTGTTGCTCGTAAAGTTATTGAAAAACAATATCAATTACTTTATACATACACACGTAACCTCATGGAGTGGCATAAAGAACAAGGTCATACAATCATCTTTATTTCTGGTTCACCCACATTTTTAGTGTCTAAATTAGCACAAAAATTAGGTGTCGATATTTGGTTCGCTAGTAAATACGGCACAGAAGACCATGTCTATATTGATGATATAACACCAATGTGGGATTCAGTATCTAAACGTCAAGCATTGGATATTTTAGAAGAACATTATGATATTGATTTGTCCAGTTCATATGGATATGGTGATACAACCGGTGATTACACGTTGCTTGCATCTGTAGGTCATCCAACAGCAATCAACCCAAATCAAAAATTATATAAGAAGATTCAAGAAACAAATTTACCATGTAAAATTGTAGTTGAACGTAAAGATGTAATCTATCACATTCAATAGAAAGGTCAAAAATGACAAAACATAAATTAGTGAGTTTAACGGAAACGGTTATCTCAAAATATGTATCATTATATAAAAGTGTTACGAAAACAGGTGATTTTATCAAAGAGTATGATTTCATTTCTCGAAATCATGGTATGACACTAGAATCGGGAGACTTTGGTCACCCGAATAAATCAAACGCAGTAGCTATGTTTGTTTTTAATCGCCCCAAGACCAAAATGTTATTGATGAAAGAATATCGCCATGTGGCCAATGGATATGTTGTATCAACACCATCAGGATTAATCGATGAAGGTGAAACACCAGTTGAAGCAGCCATTCGCGAAGTATATGAAGAAGTCGGATATACTAAAGAAGACATTACGGTCGATACCGTACTATTACCATCCTATTCATCCATCGGTATTAGTGATGAACAAGTAACATCAGTATTTATGAGAGTAAATGAACTTGTAACACCAGAACAGCATTTGAGTATATCAGAAGACATTGAATGTTTTTGGGTAACACCATGGGATGCCAAATATTATCTAGAGAATGGAACATTTCCACCACGACTATCAGAAAAACTAGGATTAATCGAAAATGGAAAACCACAAGTTATCTGCAACACCGCTCGTACACAAATGGTTATGAAACAATTTGTAGACGACAATCTTCCAAATTACAAATAATCTTTTGCATACGCAAAAGATAAGGAAGGGGCTACGCCCCAACCCTAATTTTACTCAGATTTTAAGAAAATAAAAATTTTCAAACAAATGCTTGACATTGGAAAAAGAATGCGATATAATAAACATAAAGATTAATGATTATTATAAATAATAAAGAGGATAAGATATGAGATTAACACCAACACAAAATGTAGCAGTTGATTTAATAATCATTGCGTATGACCGAAACGACCATATGGTAAAACTCTACACACCAAAACGAGAAGTAGAACCGGCTAAAGGGCAACCAGCACTACCAGGAGTACTCCTACAAGAAGGTGAACATATTTCATCTGCCGTACAACGTACCATCAAAGACAAAACACAACTTGATGAGCTAACATACAATTTACAAGAATTACCAGCTCGAACAAATCCATATCGAGATGAACGTGGACATGTAATGTCCATTCCGACACTCGTTTTACTGCATGGGCAAAACAACTTCGATGAAGATTGGGTGCCTTTTGTAACAGATATTAAATTACCATTCGACCATACAGAAATGGTTAATTTGGCATATAACATCCTTGCCAGTAACTGGGATAAATACCCATTACCATTATTATTAGCAGGTGATAAAATCACATTGGAAGAGATGAAAGATATTCTATCTCATTTCTTACCATATTATGAAAAGGTAATTCCTTCAAACTTAAGACAAATGATGTTCGCTCAGAAATTCCTAACAGAAACTGACGAATTTGCTAAAACAAATACACAAGGTCGTCCACCACGCTATTACACTATCAAACGAGACGACATTAAACCGCTCTATCAATAGAAGGGACAAAATATGCTATATATCAATCAACAACCTATCGACTTTATCATCTTCCCAAACAAAGAACGCAGACTTGATTTGAAACAAGAATTGCTTGATGCTAAGCCCGGTTTAATCAATGACGTTTATTGGCATTACGAAAATGATGAGTCAATTTTTGAGCTATTACTATTAGATGATGCTATTCATTCACTAGGTCAATTTTATGATTTATATATTGGCTATATGCCGTATTCACGAATGGATAGGGTACAAGAAGCTGGAACAGCTTTCTCACTTAATGTATTATCTAAAATGGTAACCAAAATGACAAATGCTCTCATGAAAATTTATGTCCTAGACCCACATTCACCAGTAACATTGGAAAAATTAAATGAATACAAACCAGGGCATGCTAAAGAAATTAACTATTCATTAGCGCAAGATGTCATCAACTACACGGATTTGGACGTGAATGAAGCATGGTTCGTCTTCCCTGACAAAGGTGCCGCTCATCGTTACAATTACGAAGCATACCCAAATGTCATCATTTGTGAAAAAGTACGCAACTTTGCGACAGGTAAAATCGAAGGTATTAAAGCCCACATTCATAAAGAAACAACAAAACCATCTACAAACGCACCGATTATCATCATTGACGATTTGTCATCTTATGGTGGTACATTTGTTGGGGCAATCAAAGCTGTTGAAACCGACTTAGGTATCAAATCTAATAACAATTGGCTCATTGTGACTCATGCAGAAGAAGCCATTGATATGGGGCAGGTGCCCGTGACATTTAGTCATATCTTTACGACTGATTCCATTGCAAAACCACAAGGTTATACTAATATGTCTGATAGTGAATATGATGAACAAAAACAAGTCTATATTCGCCCTGTTTTAGATATTATCAATGAGGTGAATAAATGATTAACATTTGATGACGGAGATGCTGATATCAAAAAAATATTCAAACATTAGAAGGGAAGCAAATGCCGAAAGAAATAGCCGCTGGGGTCATAGCATATTACTATGATGACAGCACAAGTGAATACAAATTTTTAATGGCTCACCCTGGCGGACCATATTTCAAAAATGTAAACAAATATGGATTCCCAAAAGGTCATGTCGAAAATGATGAGTCATATGAACATGCAGCGATTCGAGAATTCCAAGAAGAAACAGGTTTAGTCATAGACCAAACACGACTATGGGGTCATATTGAGTGCAAGGGAAATAAGAAAAATGTACATTACTATTTGTACCCTATGACCGAAATCTGGGAACTTAATAGTCTATATTCGAATCAATTTTATAGTGATGTTTTTAAATGCATGATAGATGAAATTGATGATTATCGCTATGTATCATTAACGGAAATGACTGAGCTCTTGTTCAAACGTGACGAGAAAGTCGTACCCGAATTGCAGAAATTATTAGAAACGGAGAACCAATGACCGAATTACAATGGAATCAGATTGCCGACACCATGAAGCAGTATGAACATACAAATAATACAACACTAGACGCCACAAAACCAATTGTAATCCGATTAGATATGCGTGCGGGAGGTTCATTTGTGCGTGGGCTCGAAAAGCCATGGGATAGTGCATTTACCCAAGCGATGTCTGTAACGGCACAAAAACTAGCAGAACAGGTTCAAGGGGCACAACTTGCATATGTTGGTTCCGATGAAATCACTCTTTTGCTATTTAACAATAGTGAGAAAGAACACTTCACACCATTTTTAATGGTAAACTTCAAAAGATTGTTTCTATTACTGCCGCAATGGCAACAGCTGAATTCAACAAAGAATGGTTGACATTAATTGACGACGAATCAAATGCGGAACGAAAGGCTTTATTGCAATCCAAACTTTTTGGTGCACGCTTTGATTCACGCGCATTCAACATTGAAGGTGATGTAAGAGACGCTTTACTCAGTGTATGGTGGCGAGTAACCGATGTTGCACGAAATTCAGTCCAAATGTTGGCGCGACATCATTTCTCACAAAAACAATTACATGGTATCGGAACTAAAGAAATGCTCCTCAAATTGGAATCAATTGGACATCATTGGTCGGAAGAAGTAACTACCGAAAACAAATATGGTAACATTTTCATTCGTGAAGCCTATATGGGCGAAGGATACAATCCGAAAACCAAAGAAACCGTAAAAACAATTCGACACGCATGGTTTCCATCAAGCGAAGAACAAATGAGAGAGTTCCGAAATATGAATAACTATGAACAAATTATCACAACACAAATCTACAAACGATTAATGGAAAGAGGATAATAAATGTTAAAACTAATTTTATATGCCGCATACATCACCATCATCATTGCAATAGAAATTTTTATTCACATTAAGAAAGAAAATGATGCAATCTCATTCTTAGTATATGTAATTGTGCAAGCAGTCACTCTCATGGCTCTAGTAGTAAGCCCAATTATCGTTACACTGATATCAAACTTCTTAACAAACTAATACGAAAGCGAGTAACATCTATATGACAACTACAACACCTATCTACCTTAGCACAGACTTTTACAAGCTCTCTCATAGAGAGCAATATCCAGTCGGAACTACTAAGGTTTATTCAACACTAACACCACGTTCGAACAAGTATGCACCGTGGTCTAACCATATAGTATTCTTTGGATTACAATACTTCATCAAAGAATATCTCATTGACCGTTTCAATAACGAATTCTTCAATCAACCACTTGAAGACGTTATTTCCACTTATGAAACATTTGTCAAAAACACTTTAGGTAAAACTGAAGTTTATACTGAACACCTGGTACAACTCCACAACCTTGGTTATCTACCAATCAAGATTACAGCGCTCCCTGAAGGGACATTGGCGCCAATGAGATGTCCTGTAATGACCATCGAGAATACACAACCTGAATTCTTCTGGTTGACTAATTTCTTAGAAACCATCTTGTCGACGACAATTTGGCAACCAATCACATCAGCTACCTTGGCGTACCAATACCGTAAAGTGTTGGATGGCTACGCAATCAAAACAACAGGTTCAACAGCAGGTGTAGAATTCCAAGGTCACGACTTTTCACTACGTGGAATGTCTAGTGAACAGTCTGGTATGGCTTCTGGAATGGGTCATTTAACATCATTCCAAGGGACTGATACAATCCCGGCAATATTTGGGGTTCACAAGTATTACAATGCTCCACTTGATTTCACAACAGGTGCATCTATTTCCGCTACTGAACACAGCGTTATGTGTTCATACGGTCAAGCTGATGAACTAGAATTATTTAAACATCTTCTTGTAGATGTTTACCCAACAGGTCTATTCTCAGTTGTATCAGACACTTGGGACTTCTGGAAGGTAGTCACAGAATATCTTCCAGCTTTGAAAGACATTATCATGGCTCGTGACGGAAAACTCGTTGTCCGTCCTGATAGTGGTGACCCTGTTGATATTGTAACTGGTACAAAAGTAAATGGAAATACCCCTGAAGAAAAGGGTCTCATTGAGTGCCTCTGGGATACCTTTGGTGGTACCGTAAACGAACAAGGATATAAAGTCCTTGACCCACACATTGGTGCCATCTATGGTGACTCCATCAACTTGGAACGTGCTACTGCCATTTCAGAACGTCTTGAAGCCAAAGGATTTGCCACAACAAATATTGTGTTTGGTATTGGTTCATTCTCTTACCAATATCACACACGTGATACTTTCGGATTTGCGGTTAAAGCAACCGCCGCTACCGTTGACGGGGAAGAACGTATGCTCTTTAAGGACCCTAAGACGGATGATGGCACAAAGCGTTCACAACGTGGTCGCGTCGTTGTTGCAAGCAAGGCTGATGTGTTAGCTGAAAATCCTGATTTTGACTTCTCAACGCTAACGGGAGACCAAACAAACAACGAATTGTTATGGAAAGACGGCTTGTATGAGACTGAAGCAAACAATTCAAGCTGGAATGCACTAAAACCAGTCTTCCTGAATGGTGAACTCTTGGTGGATGATTCACTCGCAACCATTCGTGAGCGATTGAGCAAACACAAAAACACACCTGTAGTGAAAGATGTAAAGACACCTGTTGGTCAACATCTTAAAGAAACAATCATTGACCGCTGGTCAAAAACGAAGTAAGATATGAGCCCCTTAAGGGGCTCTAATTTTTTTGAATAGAGTACCATATTTGGGAACGGTGTATGCTTGAATATAACACCTGGATGTGATATACTATGGTTACCCGGGAATACTAAACCAAACAAAAGGAAAACAAATATGGAATATAAAAAAGAATCATTGTTATCACAAGACGGACTTCGTAGGTTCCTCAACGCACATAAATCAGACCTCAAAACAATTGCCAATGAGCTGAATGTTGGATACAGCACACTTCGTAATTATACTTATGGTGCAACACCGTTAGATAGTATGCCTTACCGATTGGTAAAAGCTTTAACAACATACGCAGAAACAAACGACTTGTTCCATCCAAAACATGGCATTTATTTGTCAGAACCGGCGTTTTATGCCTTAGCAAAACTCGCTGGACGAGAGATTACACCGAACCCTCGAGCCTTCGCAATTGAAGAATATACCAAAGCTTTACTACTATTGCATCAGCGCAAAGAAAAAGCCGAAACAAGAAAAACGTTCCCACCTCGTTATTTCTTCATTGATTTGAAGTATCAAAATGATTTTCTGAACGAATATTGCAAACAGTTCACAGAAGACAGTCATCAAATGTTACTTCAGACAACCCAGCAACTACAAAACATGTATAACATGTCAGAAGAAGATATGACCAAAATAATGACGAAACAGGGTAATGGCATAGAATTGAAGTCAACAGACCCAACTATCGTAGCTCAATTATTCTCACTCGGCTTACCACGCACGGGTAATCGTGACCTTTGGTCTTTATTACAAGCTTCACACAATATTCACCTTATTGTGACAAATAAAACACTCACAGATGGCCGCATTTCGAAGAGCGTATTCGAATATATAGACGATACGTTTTCAATGATGGAACGTCAAGATAAATATTCATTTAACGGTGTTGATTGGGTTATTTCACCAAATCAACTCGCTTCAGCAGAAATAGTCGCCCACATGAGGGGGGCAACTTTTGATGAGCTTCACTTACCAAATGATGATACTTTACAAGACCACATTTGCCGAAACCTCATCAACCTACATACAGCAAAACAGGATAATGACATTTGGTACAACATCGTAAGAGATGCGCTCCATAAGAATTGGACGCATTACCATAATCTGGATATCCATGCAGGCTCTTACAAAGAATTGACTGAAGGTAATAGCGCACTTGTTCAATCACCAATACTCGCAGAGACGCTTGACAATATAACAATGAGTGTCGCAGAAACCATTAAAAAACAAATAGACGCCCTGTCTCTCTGAGAAACAATCTAGTCACGAAATCGAAAATATAACAATAAATAATTGTTGATAAGCCCTTTAAATTTAATTTATAAACTATTGAAATGGAGAGAGAAAGATGAGTAAACTAGAAAAACAAATAAGTAAACATATATTAAAATACGGATTATTCCATTCGATGGTGAAATATAAAAAGGATTATCAACAATTAAATGTTATTTTTCAACGCGTTTATGGTAAACGGTATTCTGATTATCGTAAAGAGCAAGGACTAGAAAACCCGCCAATCAATTTGGATTGGCAACAAAAGGCTAAATTAGTCTGTGAAAGTTTCAACCAACAAATAGTAGAATATTCGAACGAGAATAGGGTTAATCACCCTGTCGTTATGAAATGTTTGAATTGCGAGCGAACTTACGAAATAACATGGGATGCACTGAATATGGGTTTTATCTGTTCATGTGCAAAATAACATGGGATGCACTGAATATGGGTTTTATCTGTTCATGTGCAAAATCATTTCAACGTACAGTTGTCGACGTGGATTATGCCAATGCGAGCGTCAAATGAGTGCCCAGCACAAAAAACCACCACTCATAACAAACGCATACACACCTCAAGTTTTATTGGAGTTGAAAATGCTAGGTGTGACGGATGGTCAACTAAAAACATTACGAAAACGAATACGAGATGTCAATAGAAAAGCTACAGGTATAAGTGGTGAACAATTAATTGTTTCTACTGCGCAAGGGTATATTGTATTAGACATTTTCCCAATTCGCCGACCAGTTGTCATACAAAAATTATTTGATTATGGTCTATCACAAAATAAAGTAAAAGGTATAAAGATATATGCACGTAAACATAATATCACACTTCTTGACTTTGTTGATGGCAATATTATCGAAAAACTAGAGTGCGGATGTATTTGTACAAGGTCAATCAAAGACCACGCACCACTTAAACATTTGTGCCCGCACAAATCGCATGAACAATTTTTTCTTGACCTTGCTCAATATCCACTCCAATCATCATTCAATGAACGTTGGTCGCTAATTGAATACAAAGGTAAGACACAACCAATTACCATAGAATGTAAGAAATGTCATCACATCAAGACTTTAAAAAATATATACAAATTCTACTATCATCAAAGATGCACTTGTGAAGACAATATCTCTTATGGAGAACGTATGATTTTTAATCTTCTGAATCATAATGGTGTGAAATTTGAGACACAACATCTTTTAGATGGTAAGCGTTTTGACTTTTTATTGCCGGAATATAATTTATTGGTCGAATATGATGGTATACAACATACAATGGACACACCTTGGTGGGGTCTGACACATGAAGACCAAGTTCGTAATGATAATCTCAAAAATAAAATTGCTAAGAAATATAACTATAACATTCTTAGATTCTCACACGAATGTGGAATTGATGATATCATAAAAGGTTTCAACTCCTATGTAAAACTGAATAAGAGAAGGGATTTTGATTACAACAAACCAGTAACCCTCTTACCAGAAGAAGTCATAGATGACTATGTGACAATGACCTTTAATGAGCTAACTGAAAAATACAAGGGTCGAGGGTTCGCATTGAGTCTGAAAAGACTCAATCGAGAATTTAAAATGAAATATGGCGTGACCAAAACCGAATATAAATCATTACCAGATGAAGTGCTTGAAGATTTCAAACTCATGAATGTACATGCATTAAGAACTAAGTATCCTGAGATGGCCGAGGTGATTACCAATTGTAAGTTGAATAACGACTTTAAGAAGAAATTTGGTATGACAAAGTTGCAATTTCGTAGGCAACCATTATCCGATGAGATTTTGGAAGACTATAAAACTATGACGCTTAGGGAGTTAAAACAAAAATACCCACATCTTAAAGCAACTTTGACGCAAATGAAAGTTGGGACTGATTTCAAAGAAAAATATGGGTTAACAAAACAAGAGTACAAAAACACTATCAGTAGAGGTACAAAATGAAAGATATTACAACAATCACTAAAGGTGTTATTATGCACCAAGTCAACTGCCAGGACGTTATGGGGTCAGGTGTAGCAAAAGCCTTGTACACCAAGTACCCTCAAGTTAAAGAAGAATTTCATAAATTGGCACAAACCTATGACACACCGCAAAAACGCTATGGCATGTTCCAACCTATACAAATTAATGAAAATCTCATTATTTGCAACAGTTATTCCCAAATGAACTATGGTAGACAAACGGGTGTACGTTACACGAATGAAACCTTACTTGTTAACAATCTAAAACGATTAGATGAATTAGCGAAGAGTAAAAATTTACCTGCCTATGTACCGGAATATATTGGTTGCGGATTAGGTAACGGTGATTGGAAAACAATCAAAGACTATATTGATAACAACACAGATATCATCATTGTATCAAAATAGCAACTTACAAAAATCCTATATCGAAATGGAGAAATAAATGAAGTACGAATACATTTCACATATACCAAACCAACTTGAACAGGCCGGATATAAACCCAAATCCGTTAAAGAAAATGATAAATCTATTGAAATTCGAACAAACGAATGCAGATTTACCATTAGCAAAACCAGTTCATTAATCGAATCTTCTATACTCATCGATTATAGTTTAACGTTCGATATAGAAAATGTAGAATACCTAGAAGATAAGGGAATCGACAACTGGTCTATTTATAAACATATACTCACATTCTCTTATGCCCCAAAAAACGAAAAAGATATGCTGCACACATTAATTGAGGTGTTACGAGTATATGATTAATTATAAACTCAATAATAAGAATGGGCATGTTAATACTAACGAATTTAACATTGATGAACGTGCCCGCTATGGAACGGATATTGATAAGGTACATCTCATTCAACTAGGTAAGGCTACAAATTACTATGATGATTGGCGAGACCACCCGAACGAATATATTCGATGTGCACTTGCCAGACGCGGATATCATTCCGAATACTATTTAACGGATACCGTAAATGTTCGCAACGCTGCATTATATCATCTACCCGAAAAAATGATAAATTATGTGGGAGATGACACCGCTACAACAACAATCACTCGATATTTGATAGGGGAAGTTGACCCAGACACCGATTTACTTGAAGCCTTCATACAAAATTCTTCTGACCAAATTGCTTCTATATACGGAGCACACGTACTAGACGCGTTTATGCTCAAACTGGAAGCCATGAATTTAGTTCCGAACAATATGAATAAAACTATGACCGAAGAACAATTAAGGGCCATCAACAACCCATTATGGGCCAAGAACTATACAATTTTACAAATAGCGATGATTATATAGAACTAGAGTATGAAGATACTCTCAAACATGATTAATCCAAATGCAGAGAATTAATTGTTAATTTAGAAATGGAGAATTACAAATGAAACAATATATAGAAATACAATTTTGGAATCCTAAAACAGGAGACGAAAAAAGCCTACGTATTAGCGTGGATAATCTAAAAACATGTCGTCTTTCTGATATCACAAAAACAGTAAGATATAAGGGACAACGATTCCTCGAAGGTGAAGCAGTGAGTCAAATACACATTCAAGCCAAAAATGTAGATGACTATGATTTTACAAATTATCAAGTGGATGAAATCAATATTTATGATAATGAGGAAATCATTGCGAGTTATAATGTAATCCAATCTCCTGATGTACATCGAATGACAATTAAAAATGGTCAATTTGAGTTGCTATACTGGCACAACCACCAAATGAAACAAGTACATCAATAAAGAGGTGAAGACATGTTAACAAAAGAAGAGATTGATAACAAATTATCAAACCAAATGTCACGGTTACGTTATTTCCGAGAATTGACTAATGTGACAATTGATAAGATATGTCATGATACCGGTATCAATCGGAACACATATACACTCTTAGAACGAGACCCAATCAAGAAACATACTATTGGTCATTACATGCTCTTAGCCGAATATTATGGGACATCATTAGATTATATCATCGGTAATGATGTTGAACCAACACACATGGTAAACTATCTAACCAAGCGTATGCGTGATGAAATGGAAGCTAAAAAAGTAGCATTTCAATCCATAGCAGAATCGTTGAAGGATGATGACTTAGCAATTGATGATGTAACGTGGAATGTCCAAAACACTTTGGACATCTCACATGAACGTTTTCTTAAATTACAAAAAGAAATGACCAGTATCCCACAACACATACTCATTGAGCATGCAAAGCGAGCATACCCATATAATCTCTTGGGAGACATTGTTAGTCCTAAAGCTTTAATGGTAGATTTCCATATCACCAATAATCTAATGGATGATATTGACAAATTGTTAGATGAGTATCTTAGCGAGCGTGAGGCTCGAATTCTACGTTTGCGATATATCAATGGAATGACGTTACAAGCTATTGCAGACATGTTAAGTGTTACCCATGAACGAGTTCGACAATTAGAAGCGAAAGCAATTAGACAGTTGAGACACGTCGTATATACACAAAAATTATTACAATCTGCACAGATTCGAGAAAACCAACAAAAAATCGATGACCAACGACGCACCATCACAGCCTTGGAACGTCAAATTGAACATATCAGCAATCAAATCATCAACAAAGGTTATAAACCGGTATCAATAACTGGAACTATTGATGAACTTAGTCTGACTAATAGAGCATATAATTTCTTCAGATTATCTGGTGTAGAAACGATAGAACAAGTGTTACAGGCAATTCTATCAGACACGACTCAAAATATGAAGGGATTGGGGACAAAGTCAATCAACAATACCTTATATCGATTACACCAGGCGGGATACTTAGAAAGCTTTCCAGATGATGAAGCAATTTTAGGACCGAAATGGTCTGAGAATTATAAAAAATTAGCTACAATCAAAGACGAAATCAAAAACAAATATGGATTAGATGCCTAATCCATATTTTTAAGGAGGATATATATCACATGCAAAATCTAACAAACCAAATAATCAATTGGTTAAGAAATGAATGTTTACCATTGTTGATTGTCGGGTCATTAATGACCTTATCGCTAGCCTTTATCTATTATTTTACTACTGGTACCATAATTCTATTACTAGGTGGTCAACACTTATTTGCATATATAATCTGGTCATTACTCACCATTTCGTTAATGTATTTCGCGGCTCTATTTCTCACACAAATGTGGGAAGACAGAACAATTGAATTATTTGACAAATTAAAACCAACCATCATATATGTTATTTTGGTAGCGGTGATTACATATGTAGCCATAAATAAAGGACACATTATCACACTATCGATAATTTACCTGTTTGTAACAATTGATTCTATAACTGGTCAGTATTTAAAAGATATGAAACGAATAGACCAATAACAATAGAATACGTGATGACTAACGCCAAAAAACGAAAAGGAGACCCTCATGATTAAAATTTACGACACCATGACCCGCAACATGCGAGAATTTGTGCCCATTGAAGAGGGAAAGGTTAAGATGTATGTCTGTGGGCCAACCGTCTACAACTATATCCACGTGGGCAATGCCCGCTCGACAGTTGCCTTCGATACTATTCGTCGCTACTTTGAGTATCGTGGCTATGAGGTTGCCTATATTTCCAACTTTACCGATGTGGATGATAAGATTATCAACCGTGCCAAAGAAGAAGGTATCACACCTCAGGAAGTAGCGGACAAGTATATCGCTGCCTTTCGTGAAGATGTGACGGCTTTGGGTGTTAAACCTGCGACTCGTCATCCACGTGTTGTAGAGTTTATGGATGACATCATCCGCTTTGTAGAAGACTTGATTGAAAAGGGCTATGCATATGAGAGTCAAGGGGATGTCTATTTCCGTGTAGAAAAATCCCACAACTATGCTAAGT
>RBWB01581402.1_pt1 | contig 25528 bp, 23 predicted proteins | sample 2014201 | NCBI WGS metagenome assembly RBWB01 (sample SAMN10133834, study PRJNA383868) | Human oral metagenome, whole genome shotgun sequencing project. | isolation source: supragingival plaque isolated from 88 juvenile twins | host: Homo sapiens | place: Australia
TTTTGTGCCGTTTGTATATCACTACCTGTAAGAGCTTTCATAGGAGCTACTTGCAAGGATGCCGTCTTAAATGTATTCTTTGAAATCTCAAAAGCATCTTTTGCCAGTGACGATTTGTGTTCTATAGGAGTTTCTTTGCTAGTTAATGCCTTATCATCTCCGCTATTATAACCATAAAATGAGCGATTGATATGTAAGGTTCTCATCTGTATATCTATCTCATCTACATTTTTACCAAACATCAGTTTGATAGGAGCCTCAGGGGTAGGCAGTTTGCCAAAATGCAATTTCTCTCCATCATAGAAAAATTGTTCTCCATAGGTTTCGGCTACACGAGCTAAGAAATTATAGTGAGTTTCTTCGTATTGACACAGATAAGTAACATTACTATAAGCGGGTTCTACTCTAAAAGAAAAGTTAGAGCCTAATCCCTCTTTGATAGTCTGTTCTACCACAGATTTTAAAGCCACTACTTGTTTTCCTCCAAAACTTTGTGTATGAGGAGCGGCATCTAACAATACTGTAGGGCTTTTCCCTGTTAAGACAATACTTCCTTGATTGTTTCTTTCTCTACTGAAACTTATATTGGTAATAACCCCTACAAAGTTTCTTTCAGGCACATCTTTATCCAGACCTCTGTAAAAGAAAGTGATGGTAATACGTTTACCTAATAGATTCTTTATATGTTCCATCTGGTGATTTTCTGCTTTACCTAATGAATCATAAGCTAATACTAAAGAAAAACCATGATGTTCTACAGCCGATTGTGAAAGAGAAAGATGTTTGTATTTGGTTATATTTACCCCTCCTTCAATCGCTATTTTAATGTCTGTAATGTTGTTTTGGCCTGTGATTTCACTCTTTTGAATATTTTCAGAAGTACTTGGTTGAGGGCTGACATAAGAGGGCTCTGAGGCTGTAGTGTCAGCTTCAGAGGCAGGTACTTCTTTCTTAGGAGTAGCAGCTATTGGAGTAGGAGAATGAATATTTTGAGTGGGCAAAGCATTTTTAGCAGCGTTAGCTTCATTCATATACTTAAAGCCTTCGGATACATATTCTCTCCCTTGATTGGCTGTGTCTTTTACTTTCTTAGCTTCATCTCCCATTTGTTCAGCAGCCATATTAGCTGCTGGTTCTACTAAATCTCCAGTCTTAGGAAGCGTAGTTTTTTTGTTTATCTCTGATGTCATATGAATTGTTTTTTACAAATTTATTAAAACAAAAAAGGCAGTAGCTTTTTCAGCCACTGCCTTTAATACCCTGAAATTAAGCACTTGGCCATACACCTTCGTAAGTAGCACCTCCGTAGTTGATAAATTCGGCACTTATCACAAAACTAATGACCATGCTGTTACTATTGACAGCATCAAAATCCAATGTATGTTGGATCACATACCCATTTTCCCAATTAAGGGTAATGAGTGTACCCTCTTCGTGAGATTTATTGAAGGTAATCTCTCCAACAGTTGGTTTGTACTTGCCGTTGAGCAAGCTCTCCAAAATGTCAGATTTGTCTGTTGCCTCAATGGTAACATTAATAAGTGCATTTGAAGGGTCTGAAGAAACACGTCCAGACACATCCACTGATCGTCCTACGCTGTAGTTAAGTTTCAACACTTTTTGGGCTTCCCCTTGGTTGAACTTCAGTACAGCTCTTGAATTATTCTCTGCCATATGTAATTATGTTTTTAAAAATTTCTGCAAAGCTACAAAGCTTTCTTGGGTTCTACAAATTTTTGTACAAGAAAGTGAAAAAATGTCGCAATTCTACTACAAATCCTTTAAGATTTTTATAAGACTAAACTAATCTAAGACACTCCAGCCTGTTTTATTTTTGGAGTTATTTTTATCAATTTGCTGTTCATTGACAATAATATTTTCCTTTCGTTGTCCTATATAATCCAATTCACTTAGTTTTTTAAAGGTGGCAGAGAGATTATCTAAAAGTAACTTTATATCCTTGAGATGTTCTCCACAATTATTATGGTTGTAATTTATCTCTGCCACGGCAGAAAGCAAAGTATCCAAATTATGAGGAGCTACATTACTCCACTCATAAATATAGTTTTGCATTTCTTCCTTCTCTCTTTCAGGGATCAGCATTCTTGCACTATTAAAATGAAAAGCCAATTGAGAGAATATCTCAATCATATAAATAGGAGGCTGATTAAGCACAAGATTTCTATAAGCAAAATAAGTATTACCCAAATGATTTACAATGGTAGTACACAACAATTTAATATTGCTTGCCAAAGAAGAGTTTTGACCTTTTTCTATAATCTTTGAGATAATTACTTTAGTACTATCTTGTAATATGGCTATAGATTTGGCAAAATCAGTGTAATGCACTAAGAGTTTTCTAAAACTATAAAGGTTTACACAAGGAGGAATAAAGTCCTCATCAGCAGACACACTTTCTCCTGTGAGCGAAATTTTTCCTATCACTAATGAATTAGCATTTACTTGTCCTTCGTTATAAGTAGTAATAGGCATTACATCTACGATATATTTTGGAGTGGTAAAAGGATGACGTGGAGGTGTTTCTTCTGGGTCTATATCCCCCAAAGGAATCCTCTCATAAGGGTTAACCGCAATGAGAATATAATAACCTTCATCACTTTTATTGGTCGTGTTATTAACTTCTTTAGTAGCTTTAGCAACTTTGGCATCCCCAATCAAAGATTTGATGTTCACCTTGTAATCACTCAGCTCAATCCTCAGTCCAGCAGCAGTTACTGCCGAACAATGATGAATGATTAATTGTACATCATTGGTAGCTGTGTTATAGATTTCGAACACTCTATTCTCTTCATCTTTTTTGTAGGGCTGTGGCAATAGCCCATAGTTAAAATTGTTGATACCTAAGGAACTCGCATCCCTTACAGTATCAATGATAAAATTCTGGTGCTGGATGAAATGTTTTTCAGAAATTTTCATCCCATCAACCCAATTTACGGCAGCGTATTTTATTGGTTTTATCATAAGGACTCTTTTTGATTATCTTCTTTTTTTTCTTTAAGGTTTTGTTTTTCGGACGAGTGAACTCTTTTACAAATGATGATACTATTCTCTAAAAGTCCATTCTCAGTAATATCTTTTTCAAAGTCAATAAATTTTCGTGGATGAAAGAATGATTTCTTGGTGTAAAATATCCAAGAATAACTATCCCCTCCCTTTGCCTTTAAGTGAATAATATCATTAGGATTTTTATTATTATATTCATTTACAGCAATATGAAACCAATCTCCAAACGATACTCCAGCATCTAAGGCTTTAGCCTTTATTCTTGAACGAGTTTCATCGTTTACATCTTTGTACAATTCAATGTTCAGCACTTGCATTCTATTGAAATTAATCGTATCAATATTTATATCTTTTGGATAGTCTGGAGCTGACCAAGTTTCATAGATAGCCAAAGGAATGTCTAAGAACTGTAGATAAGTATAATAAAAAGCTAAAGGTACTATAAAAATAGAAATACAAGTAGAGGCAATAAGTGCATACTCATCAAAACCACTTACCCAATTGAATATATTGTAGAATAGATACCCCCCTAACAACATTCCTGTAAGCGTTATCAATCCTTCAAAGAGCATAGCAAAAGCAAGACTCTTGTTGTTATGTTTAAAATACTGATGTAGTAAGTTTACATTTAGAATTCCTAAAAAGAAATAGATAACCATAGCAAACAAATACCAATATGGGCTAAAGGTATTATTAGCAACTCCCAACACCCCTAATATTCCCAAACACAAGCCCGTGATAAGAATATAAATAATGAGCGTTTTCCCTTTTATTGAAGAGACTTTCTTCTTTAATACACCTAAAGTAACAGCTAATAGAGCTATTATCAAAGGAGCTAACAGATATTTGATAAAAAAGGCTTTTACAACAACTAATTCCATAAATTTAACTAATTATAAAAAGGTAGAATATCCTAAACGGTTCACATTCTCCTCAGAGGTGAGCGTAAAGGAATCTTGTTTTCTTTCAGTAATAAAAAATTCTTCAACATTTGCCTGAACAGGTAGGCAATAATCATATAACACCTGCAGGAGCCTACGCAAAGGAGATTCAGGCATATAATGATTGAGAGATTCATAAGGGATTGCTCCATAGTAAATACCCCAATTTCGTTCACCATCTAAGTGACTACCGCTTAATAGTGAACTTTGTCCCAATCGCATCTGTGAAAGTACAAGAGAAGAGGACACTACTCCTATATCTTCAACTCGATTAGGCAAAAAAACAATACGAACAGGAACTTGTAAGAACGCTTTTAAACACTTTTCAAACCACTTTTTATTGCCTCTAATAGCGTGGAAAAAGGGCAGTAGAAACACAAAAATACGAGCTGTTTTCTTCTCAATTGCATTGAGTAAAGGGAATAAATCACTAAGTACTTCCACTAAAAAGGAACTCTCACTACTTATATCATAATTATTCTCTTGCATTAACATTGAAAGCTGTAAGTAGAAAGCTTCATTTTCAAAGGGTTGAAAAAGTTTCCTCGCACTTGCCTCAATACGTCTTTGGGCACGTATTCCTTCTATGATGGTATCTACCCCTGAGGAAAAATCTCCCAAGGTAGGAGAATGAAAAACACCATTAGGTAGGTAATCATAAATCCCCTCTTGATAGGTTTCTATATTAAGTACATTTTCATCTAAGCCCAATAAATCTACTGAAATAGATTTGATATCCTTGTGATAAGTCCGTTCATTACCTCCTAATCGTTTCAAAAAAAGGTGATGAATTTCCTTGTAAAAATTAAGTAAATTCAGAGCTATAACTTCTATCTTATAATCAGTATCTAACTCATTGTAAAAAGGCTTATTAGCAATAATCCTGTCTTCTATACTTATATTGGAATTTCTTAAACTACTGGTCATTATACTCATACTTAATCATTATTTATTACCCTAACAATATAGGTTATCCCATCAATAGAACGAGATTCTATTTGGGTTTTTATAGCAATAGCCATCTTATCCCAATAGCTTTTACCATAAGTAGCATAAGAGGCTGGGGTGATTTCTATTTCAACAGTTCTGATAAATCCTTCCTTAGGTTTATCGCTGATGATTGTACCCCTTTTCACCTCTACCTTTTTCAGCTCATCTTTAAGCATTACCTTACAGAAATTCTTGATATCTTCTTTAGTGATAATTCTATCACGTGTAGTTAAGGCGTATTTGTAGGCCTCAATGGCATTGGTGCCCTTTTGCTCCTTGCGACCTCCCATTGTATCTGTAAGTAGGGTAATACCACGTAAAGTTTTGGTTGAGGTATATTTAAGAGGATCTAAGGACATACCTGCGCGTAAGTTATTAGCATCATCACATTGAGTGACCCAATAAGCGGCTTTAAAATGGATAGCTCCTTCAAAAGGATTGACAATCACATAGTTTATCTCCTCTGAGGTAATCTTATCAGCATTAGTGGTTTTTTGCTCCAACAATCTCATTTGTTGGGTCATCTTTTTAAGAGCATCGGTAACATCGTCTTTCTTATAAACACTGAAAGCTGATACTTCATCGCGGATGAGTTCTAAAACACTATTCATCATATCAATAGCATTTCGCTCATCAAAACGCTCCATACCTCCTTTACGCACACTATACAATCCTTGACCAATAGTGTCATTTTGCAAAAATGGGATCCCTTGATAAGTCTTCCCCATATTATCCTCTACTTTATCAATATACAAGAAATGTTCGGCACTATCTGTTTTCAAAGGAATATTATTTCCCATAATATCCAAAGACCCTTCTTCTTTACGCCAACCACGATTGTATATAGGAAATGCATTGAGTAAGACAGAGAATCCCTCTATAATATCTGTTGAAAATTGTGTAGGGAAAGTCAATTCTATCCAAATCATCTTTTCTTTCTTCAAAGTCTTCAATAGAGATTCATTATCCTTTAAGAAAGATAATTTTTCTGGGAAATCCTCACTAATATCTCCTTGTGAAAAACCTGAAAGCTCTATAAACTGATGGTTATAGATGCGTTTTACGTTCTCTTGTATCTGTGTTTTAGGGGTATAATCATAAAAAAGTTCTTGATATTCTGATGAAAATTCTTGAGAAGATTCGTAAGAAAAACCTCCTTGTACTACTAAATCTCTTTCTGAACATTGGGCTTTTATAAAAGGAAGCAGTTTATACACAAAATCAACTTCTTCAAAAGCAGGATTCGCACAATAAAAACGAAGTTTCTCAGGAATATGCTCTTCATAATTGGAGGCATCAATACCTATCCACAGAGAGTTATAAGAAACTCCTTGAGAGATTTTTTCTATAGGTGTTTTTTGGTATTGTTCATCAATAGTAAAGCAAGTACGATGAGTAAGTAATCCATAGACTTGCATCCTAAAAAGCTCTATTGTATCAATAGGAGTAAAAACAATATCTATATTTTTATCTGATTCTCCTTTTACAGTAGAAGCAGACAAACGCTTGAAAGAGAACTCGCTATATTCTTCTAACACTTCTCTTGGTTCAATAGGAAAAGTAATCCCTATAGCATGAGCGGGTTGTGGGTAAGTATGTATAGAAGGAGTAAGAAGTTTTGAAAGTTTTTCAACAATACGACTCTGAGTAGTTTGCAAATTGTTACTCAGTTTGAATATTTCAGCACTAAAAGCGTCTATCAAAAGTTTCACAAAAGGATCTATAGAGCTAATACTTTTTAGCCCCCATATCTTTGTTGCATTTTGCAACATACGTGCCTTTATAGCTTCTTTTGAGTAGGAATTAAGTTTGCTTATCATAAAAATAATATGCTTGTAATTGTTAGTCTACAGACATTGGACTTAAAAATATTTCTGTGGTAAACTGGAAAGGTTCGCCTGTTTCTACCATCTTAGCAGAAATAGCAATTTTTGCTCTGCGTTTTATCTCACTAAACTTTTTAGTATCATACGAATGTTCTACATAGGCAATGTGAACTTCCACTTTAGGAACTGTGATCCTAGGTTCATAATTGGTAATTTGTTCTTTTAGACTTTTGATAAATATATTTTCCCAATCTACTAAACTTACTGAATTTTCAAATTCTATATCCCATACTTCATTTCCATATTGAGGATCATACCTGTTTTCTCCTTTTCGGGTCATAATCAAAAGCATAATATTTCGGGCAATACTCTCAGCAGTATTACACGTTTCAATAGCATTGTACTCTTTTATAAGACTATCTGGGTCAAAAGGTATTTTGTAATTCTTCTGAAACATAAAGATTAATTCTCTAATGATTTGAGTAATATTTGATTCTTTAATAGTAAGAAATCAGGCATTTTATCTACAGGTAGATATAAATTGCCTATCCCTTTTTCAGTGCATTCTTCTTTCAAAGAAGGATTCCACTCTAATAAATCGCTTATTGTAACTCCAATTTCTTGAGCTACAATTTCCAATTTGAAAGAGGAACTAATTTCGGTAGCTACAAAAGATGGATTTTGAGCCAATGAAGATTTCTCAGTAGGGCGAAAATCCATATCTGTACTCTTATAGTCCATCATCAAAGCTTCATACTCATCAGTAATAATACAAGCTATAAGAAACTTCTGTACATGTTCGGTAGTTTCATTGGGTAAGTAGCTGTAAAAGGCACTATATTTTTTAGACTGACTTTTCCCTATAGCTCTATCTACACATCCTTCCCCACAATTATAAGCTGCTACTACAGTTATCCAATTTTGATACTTAGCATACAAGTTTCTAAGACTCTGAACCGCTACTAAAGTACTTTTGTATACATCATAACGCCCCTCTGGAGGCAAACCATATTGCTTAGCATGATCCTCTGTAAACTGCCATATTCCTACTGCTTGTGCAGAGGAAACAGCATTTTTATCAAAGTTGGATTCTATAAGAGCTAAGTTTCTCATCAGTTTAGGAATTCCATTAGCAACTAAGCTACTCTCTATAAAGGCTACTACTTTTTCATTTTCTCTAAGTAGATAACGATAGAACCTTTCCGTTTTTTCAGGGACTAATGGTTTTGTGAATTCTTGACCATAAATGTTTCCTAACAATAACAATGAGAAAATAAATCCTATATAATAGTTTCTGTAGCTCATATACTTAACTATCTGAAAAGTAAAAATTACATACTGGGCAAAGATACTACTTTTCTTACATATTACAACTCTACTGATAAAATTTTATTCTTTTTGTATTATCTGCCAACAGATGTCTTTTTTATCATTGTCCCATTGAACAGAAAGAGTGTCACCATACTTTATTTCTTCAGCAACGATCTTTTTTGAAATAGGGCGTGTGAGATGTGTGCGTATAACTCCTGCTATTTGCCTTGCACCATATTTACTACTAAAGCCTGAAATTGCTAAATTCTTCTTAGCTTCTTCTGAAAGGGAGAGATGTATTCCCAAACGTTCTAAAGAGTTTTCCAAAGGTTTAAGTTGTATACTGAAAATCTTTTCAGCCATTTCTTCAGATATAGGAGCAAATGGGATAATTTCAGTAATACGTGCTAAGAACTCAGGGCGGAAATGTCCGGACATTAGTTGCATTAGCTCTGAGGAAGTAGGGATATGGTGCTGTGCAAATTTCTCAATAATATCAGCACTACCTATATTAGAAGTAAATAACACTAAGGCATTACTAAAATCACCTTCTTTACCTAATTTATCAGTGATTTTCCCTTCATCCATCAGTTGTAAAAATACATCAAATACGGAACTATGAGCTTTTTCTATTTCATCAAAAAGTACTACAGCATAGGGCTGTTGACGTATTTTATTCACAAGCATTCCCCCCTCTTCATATCCTACATACCCAGGAGGAGCTCCATAGAGTAGTGCTGCTGAATGTTCTTCTTTAAATTCGGACATATCAAAACGAATCATAGCTTTTTCATCATTGAACAACAGTTCTGCTATGGATTTAGCAAGTTCTGTTTTACCTGTACCTGTAGGTCCTAAGAAGAAGAACGAACCTATAGGTTGCCCTGCTTTACCTAATCCGCTACGATTTTCAACAATAGCCTCTGACAATATTTTTAAAGCATGATCTTGTCCTACCACTCGTTTGAGCAAATAGGACTCCATATTGAGCATTTTCTCTTTCTCTTGAGCTTGAATTTTACCTATAGGGATGCCTGTTTTGGCAGCCATTACTGCTGCTAATTCTAATTTACCTACTTTCTCTCGCTTTATTTGTGCATACACAACTAACTCTTCATATACTTTTTCTATCAGAGCTTCTACCTGTTCTACTGTAGCATTAGGTTCTATGGTAGGTTGTTCTTTAAGAGAACCCCATAAAATAGGACTGATACGATTTTGCAGTTGCGCATAGAGCCATTGCAATTCAGAAAGTTTGTCGTCTTGAGATAGCTCTTGTTCTTTTAATTGGTCATAAGTTTCTTTCCAACTTGCAAGCTCTTTTTCTGAAAGCTCATTGAGCATTTTGATAGATGCCATTGTCCTGTCTAACAAATCAATGGCTGCATCAGGAAGTTTTTTACCTTTGGCATAACGTTTTGCCAAACGCACGCATTCAGGAAGGGCTTCTTTTTCTACTTCTATCTGATGGTGTTTTTGATAGTTCTCAAGTACAACTTCTATCATCTTTATACAAGTAGCCATATCAGGCTCAAAAATAGTGAGTGCTTCAAACCTTCTATTGAAAGCTTGCTCAGGCTCTATTACCTTGCGGTATTCCTCAAAAGTGGTTGCTCCTATTACGGTAATTTCTCCTCTAGCCAATTCTGGTTTGAGCAGGTTGGCAACTCCTCCCATAGCTCCTTTGCTATCTACAATTGTATGAATTTCATCAATAAATAAAATAGCTTTATCTAACTTCTTACATTCATTGATTACTTTTTTCATTCTATCTTCTATCTCTCCTTTATAAGAGGTACCTGCTGCGAGCAGACTCACATCGAGTTCTAAAAGAATAGCATTTTTAAGACTTATAGGCACATTACCCTTTACAATTTCTTGAGCAAAACCTTCAATAAGGGCTGTTTTTCCTACTCCAGGTTCTCCTATAATAATTACATTGGGTTTAGTTCTCCTACAAAGTACCTCTATTAGACTTCTTGTTTCTTTTTCTCGCCCTATAATTTTATCTAACAAAGCATTTTTAGCTTGGGCTGTTCTATCAATACAGTACTGATTTAAGATAGAAAGATTTATATTTTTATCAGCCCCTTCACTATATGAAGAGAAAGAGTGTTCCATAGAGGGCGTAAATACATTCAAATGTTGAAGTATTTCGTGTTCTCTTAAAGGTAAAGATTTGAGTTCATTGAATGAAAAGACAACATCGGGAGTTACAATAGCTGTTAAGATACAAATAGGGGTAATTTCGTCTAACCCTAACTTTAACCGTATCTCATCAGCTTCTTCTAAGATGTTATTTACTTTCTCACTGGGTACTACTTCCTCTGGCAGATAAGTTGCCGTAGGGTATTCCTCTATGCGTACTTCTGACCATTCGTAAATATAGCCGGTATCCTTGCCTAAACTTTGCAAAAAACCTATGAGATCTATATCTTTATGAAGCAATGCCTGCAACAGATGTGCCCCATCATAACTTGCATTGTAATTTTCTCTTGCTATCTGTCCAGCTATATGAAATAATTCTTTTACAGTTTCATTTGTAAGGTTTGTCATATTTATATAGGTTCAAATTTAGAATATTTTCTTAATGGTATATATTTTTTCTGTTGGTAAGTCCTTTGCTCTTTGGAAAAAATCTTCTTTTGTGCCATATTCATCTTTATAAAGGAAATAACCTGTGTTAGCATCTATATAGTAGATTTTATTTACTAATTCTTCTTCCGACATTACTCCGAATTTTACAATATATACGTATCGCCAATCTGTCGGATAGACCTCCCTTTTTTTTCTTGTTACTTCTATATAGTAAGGGGTTCTTCTGTAGAAAAATATATCTACATCAAAAGTTTGTAGGATAATTTTCCGAACATTTTCTATACTTATTTTATAATTTTCGTCGTGATTAATGATTCTAGTAACTTTTCCTTCCTCAAAAAGGTATTCATTTCCTATTGGAAAATCTTGAAAATAATACATTTTCTTCTGGATAGTACCTTTTTTTGTAAAAATAATACATTTTTTTATATTTGATTTCTTATGGCGAGTCCATTCTATAAATTCTTTTTGTTTTGTAAGCTGATGTACAGAAACGCTATCTTTTCTATAGAAATTATATCTACCATCTTTATTATATTTTTTAAACTTTTTTACATCAAAAGATTCAATAAGACTATCTTTTCTATAATCAAAAGATTGCCCGTTGCATATTATCGAGAACAGAGATAAGAACAAAAGCATTTTAACTTTCATAAAATTATTCAAATTTTTTAAATATAGCTATTCTTGCTAAGAGCCATTGCCAACGCCAAGAATTTTTCCTCCCTTCTTCATATGCTATCTGTCCAGCTATATGAAATAATTCTTTTACAGTTTCATTTGTAAGATTTGTCATATTTTTATGGTGCTGTTGTTTCTATATTTGTTGGTGGAAAATAAGACATATCCTCTGGAAGCATCTCTCTATGAAAAATCTCCTCACCTGTGATACCATCTACTTTTACTATTATTTTTTTGATAACTGTGTTTTCAATAGTTATATCATCGCTCCAATAATGATACTCCACTATCCAAAAAGGGTGGTTATCCTCATAATATTTGGAAAGATTGACTCCACATCTTTTATTTGTTTCTCTATATCTAAAATCTCTACGTATATCTACTTGATATTTTATCCAAAATTGGTCTGCTAATTGTTTAAAAGAGAATGGTAAATCATTATTTATAGTTTTAGCTATCTTTTCATTATTATACAAAATTTCTTTTCCTATAAGGATAGATGAATAGTTATCATTCTGGTATTCTATATACAGTCTTTCTCTTATTCCCTCTTCATTGTATTCTGTAATAGAAATATCTCGATGAAATAATACTCTTTCTATTTTATCAAAGAATGTACCTTGGTAGCGTATTATTTCTATATCTACAATTATCTGCTCTATTTCTGTATAAAAATCTAAAAAAGATTTGTAGGAACTAAAAGGGATTGTGCCTCTTCCGTTTTTTTTATTTTGTTCGAAAAAATCTATATTAATTTTATCAGTAAAAAAATGATAAAAATTTGTACCATTTTTTTTATACTTTAAAACAGCCTTCAAATCCTCTTTATATTCAGAGTAGAGTAATCTAAAGAAATCTATATCATTCATTTTCTAATTTGATTTCATCTATATTGTTATTAATATTCTTATTTACTTTCCTCCATTGCATAAATAAGGAAGAGGAGCGTTCTGTTTTTGTGTAATCCATTAAGTTATTTGTTTTGTTTTCTTTTAAAACTACATCTAATCCCTCTTCAAACGTATGAGGTAATCCAAAACAATGTAAGAGTTCGTGAGTTGGAGCTACTTTTTTATCATAGTGACTGCTGAAAATCACAGATATTTTACCTCCAATTTTTTCAGAATAACCACTTGCTAATTCAATTTTTCCATCCACAATTTTCCCTCCTGCAAAAGGTATAAAAAACATTTTGTAGCTATTATCTTTATTATTGATATTACTCTCAAAAAAAGAATATATATTATTAAACTCTATTTTTTCAGTGTTTATAACACGAGAATCTCTTTCCATTAATAGATGATTTTCTCTAATAAAATTCACCAATTTCTCATCCCTTTCATAATCTATATAATCTTTAAAATCAATAATAGGTTCTATATAAAATTGAGCTAAATATTTTTTAATATGGCTTTCTATTTTTTCCTTTTCATCTGTATCTCCCTCCCACTTTTTTATATGAGGGAGTGTTACAACCTTATAACAGATAATGTCTTTTTGAAGGATGTTTTTATTGGCAATTACTATTATAGCTCCCATTAATTTCCCATCTCCATATACACTAATATACTCATTCTTAGAAAAACTTTTCAAACATTTTATATTAAGTTCTATATTTTTATATTCTCCTATGCTTTTATTTAAATCTGTTTCTGATTTGTCTAAGGTAAAAATATTTTCATCATATGAAAATTTATAATTTTGAATTTCTTCTGTTATTTTTATTCGCAAAAATAGTTTAGCTGTTCTCTCAGGCAATAGCGTCATATAAGGAATATAGTATTTCTTTTTTTTATCAATAGGATGGGGAAAATTCTTATATTTTTCCAAAAACTTTTCATACTCATTATTGTCAGAATCAAATATATTCCCCTTTCTTTTAATTTTATATTTTCCTATAATATCTTTATAGATAGTATCATCATTATAAAGAACCCAATCAAATCCAAACTCACCATCGTAATTGTCGTGAGGTCTGAACTCTATAACACCTACCCCTTTAGGTTTTAGTTCTGCAGATAAAGATTTACCTGTTTGATGTAATTTTATTGTTGCTACAGCCATTGTTAGTTGTCGTTTTTAGGTTCTATTATTTTTAGTTTGATGCTATCATTATTACTTTTGATTAATATGTTTTTTATCAGGAGAAAGTCATAAATCTATTTTATGAACTGAATCAGTTAAATTCATATTTTATTTATCAATATTAATACTATCTCTAATAGGAATAAATATTCTCTCTTTTGGAAATTCAAATGAATCATAATATTCCTTTTTTGTAGAATAACGGATGTCTTTAAAAAGAAATTTCCCATCATAAGCATCTATATAATACTTACGTGCGGAACCTTCTTCTCCACGACTAATAAATTCTAATGAATAAACGTATTTTCCTTCTATTTTCATTCGGCTAAAGAAACATCTTACAAATCTTCCTTGGTAAGGTTCAAAGATATCTACCCCAAGAGCATTAAGAATAATATTTCTTACTTGTTCTATACCTACAAAATAGTAGTCATCATAATATTTAGTTTCTATAAGCTTTCCTTTGCGGTTAAAAGTACGTGTAGGACCTACCTCACAATCACTTACATAGAAAGTTTTTTCTATGAGCCTACCTTTTCTGTCATATATCTTTACTGTTTTTAAAGGCTCATTTCCAAAAGAAGAATTTCCTCCTCCAAAAACTATAGTCATTCTAGCACCTGCATTTTTGGAAAAAAGAGAAATATCTATGTTATTCTTCTTTTCAAATTCTACTTTTATAGAAAAAGTACCTTTAAGTTTATCATAATATTTTTCTAATTCTCGTTTACACTCCTCATCTTCGGGGTAATTATAGCAAATATCCAATAACATTTTGTACGTTTTCAAATCTATCATATTCACACTCTCAGTATAGTTATCGTTACAATAATCATAACCCTTTATCTGTGATTTGCTTGAAGTTACGATAAAAACTAATAACAATAGTATACATTCCTTATTCATATTTTATTTTTATTTAATTCTTTAGTTATAGCCTCTCCTATATAACGAGATAGTAGACGCCATTGCCAAGACCACATAATTCCTTTTTTAATACTTGAATAGCTCATAACATTTGTGATTTTTGCATTTTTTTCAAAGATAAATTTTTGACTCCTATGAAGGGCTGCATTGCCCTTAAAATCTCTATGCGTATGACCTAAGCCTAAACAATGTAAAAATTCATGAGTTAGGGTGTATTTATTACGGCTCTCAAATATAGCTGCAGTATTACTGTTTTGATAAGAAGGCGCTTTTTTATAAGGTTGATTTCCAAACTTTTCAGTTATAGTCCTAAAAATAGTAAAACCAAGGGCATCCTCTTCAGCAGAACTATCTATAGCATATTTATTTATAAGAAAAATAAGAATACTGCCATCGTCTTGTTTTTCTTTAGCTTTAAAATAGTATGCTCTAAGAGTTTTTAGAAGTGCTTCATTGGCAATTATCTTGCCTGAAGGTGTAGCATACTTTGAATCTTCTTGGAAAATATCAGGAAAAAGTAACACTTCTTGTTTGTATGCCACCCTTACACAGGCTTGTGCCAATATTTTTTCCAAATTATCTATTTCTTCTTTCCTGAAATCACCTTTATCCTTCTTATTAATAAATTTTTCTCTTACAGTAACTAATTTTACTTTAGAAATTTTTCTTATATTATTATTAGGCAGTATCAGTAATTTTCCTACCATAGTATCGCCATCCTCATTACGCAAATATACTTTTATTTCTTTAATCTCAGCAATTTCTTCTTTGGGTGTAATTTTAATTTCTTCAATCTTTTCGCCTTTGTTAAGCCAACAGATGGGTTCTTTTTCCTCTTTTTTACTGATATTCAAAAACTTATTATCATAATCTAAATAAATATCCATACTCTCTACCTCGCCTTTGTAGATGACCTTTAGTATTGCATTACTTTGAATAGGGTCTTTTTCAATAATTTTCCCATTGGGGAGTTTCTCTTTAATAGGGTCTTTTTTAGGAGGAAAAGCAAGCCAAGGCACATAATATTCATAATTGCTTGGGATATTCAACTGTACAAATTCTTTTTTGAGCAGTTCATAAGCTTTTTTCTTATCTTGCTCGCCGTCAGAGGTTTCTTCAAATCCTGATTGCTTTTTAAATGCTGCTTCGATAATTTCAGAATAAGGAGGTTCTTTTCCTTCTTCATTATCAATCAAAACCTCAGTAGATTCTTCACGTAACCAATCAAAACCAAATTCACCATCCCAATCAGGGAGTGGGCGAAAGAACACAACACATTCTTCCTTATATTTTAGTTCTGCAGATAAAGATTTACCTGTTTGATGTAATTTTATTGTTGCTACAGCCATTGTTAGTTATCGTTTTTAGGTGCTATTACTTTTAGTTTGATAATGTCGTTGTTGCTTTTGAAAGTATAATTTTGTAGCGTATCATTTTCTAAACGATTCCCTTCGTATTCAAAATCTACTTTTTCATCTTCAATACTTAAATCTCCCGTTTTGCCTGCTAAGTTTTCACCTCTTACATTTAGATAAATAAAAGTTCCTATTTTAAAATCACTATTTTCTATTTTCTTTCCTGAAGTATCGGTATAGTATAGTTCAAACAAATCTGGGTCTGTGTTTAAAAGTTGTTGCGACTTTTCTTTAGATCGCACATAATCAAACGTAATAGCATAGTATTCAGAGTTGATGATGTATTTATGATCATAAATACGCTCACGTGCGAAGATTTCAAGGGTGGTAACCATACCGTACTCTTGGTCATAATCTACTTTGAAACTCGTAGCAAGAGCATCTGTAAGTTCATAATGTAAGAACTCTTGTCCATAAGAGGTTTCATCATAAAAGATAATAGTCCCATTATACCATTGCCCTTTATGCGATTTGTTATCTTTATTCCTACCATACATCCAATCAGCAAAAAAATCATCATCTTCTTCAGTTAAAAAGGTTACTTTAAAAAAATGAGCTATAGGGAGGCTATCAGGATAGCCCCTTTTACAAACTGTCTTGCTATAAGCTGTACTCAATGAGATCAATTCTTTTCTATGCCCTGCTATGTTTAGTATTCCTATCATAATTTCTTTGGTATCATTGTCTTAGGAACAAACTCTTGCCCTACCCAATAGTATGTTTCTCCATTGTACCTTATTCGCATTTTAGCATTATTCTTATGGGTAATAAGGCGAGTTGCTAAAATTTTGTACTGATTGAAATAGGCCGCTATTGTTGTATCGGATATATCTTTGCTATTTTTCCACTCTCTAAGACTCCTATTCATCAAAGGTTCTTGAGGTGCATTCATTCCTGTTTGCCAAGCAATAGTCTCAGCCATCGTTTGTTTGTATATGCGACCTCTACTTCGTTTGTTGATAGTGGGGTTGAGCTTTTTTACAAAGCGCACATAATAGCGGATCGCCTTTCTGCGATTGAATTTTTTCTCATTACCTACTTTGCTATGAAGTAGAGTATAGTAATGATGCAGTTGCTCAAACTCTTGTTCGCTAAGGAGTATTCCGTTTTCACCTGCTCTCTCTGGCGCATACAGATATCCTTTGAAGAGGAAAGAATTATCTTTGCCTAAGAAGCCTGAAGCCATCGCAGGAGGAATACGTTTTTGGGGAAGTGTTAATGTGTCTTTGTACTTATCATACAACGATGTTTTCTTCACTCCAATATCTGAACGGAAGTAAGTGGTGAGCGACTTATCTATGTGTTTGTTGTCAAAAGTGATCTGTCCTAAAAGGCTGTCAATAGAAGATTTTAGTATATTGATAGGCATCATTTCTCCTTTCTTTGGAAAAATAACGTAGCCCTGAGTCATACTTTGTTTAGGATAATCCAAGCGGAATATACCTTCTGCTGCTTGTGAAAGGCTATAATCATTCTCTAAAGAGACATCTTGTGGATTTACTATCTTTTCTTTCTTTAGTTCTGAAATATTTTTAGCACTATTTATCACAAGTTTCTCTGCTAAAAGTACAAAATTGTTATAAGTATCATCAGATTTAGCTTGGGTTTGGAAACATATAAGTCTTGCCTTTACACGAGTAATGGCATCTGCTAAAATACCTGTAGAAGGGTAAGCTGAAGCTGAAGTTCCTACCAAAACTATCATATTGGTTTGGTCTTTAGCCTGAGCCTCATATAGAAGACGGGTGGCTGTTAAGATTCCCTGTTCAACAGGTTGTCCTTTAGTTGTATCTTTGCATTTGAGTTCTTGTAATTTATCATCAAAGAAATCAATTACATCTTCATAATCAGTGGTTAGGGGAGAAGATAAATTACTAACTCCACAGTTATCACTTTTATAAACTACTCCAGCCAAACGTATGGTAGAGAAATAGTCCATCTTAGAAAATTGCAATTGTAGTTCTTGTAATAATGACTTTAATGTAGGAATATAAAGGCGATTGTTCTCACTACCATCTAATACAAACACTAAGTTCAACTTTCGGTTATTGTATAGTATTTCTTTGTACTTAGGATAATAAATAGAATTTCCTAAGATATTGTATATTTTGTTTTGGCTATAGTCAAAAGGATTATCAAGAAATCGTACTTCTTTAGGAGTTTGAGATAATTCTTTGATAGTTGTAGGATATATATTCTCTATTCTATTTCTCTGTTTTATTTCTTTAAGTGAAATAGCAGGAATTGACTGTAGAGAGTCTTGTTTTTTATGAAGAAAGATGTCTGCTGAAAAAGCATTTGAGGGGAGTTGGATAGCAGTTCTCTCTCCCCATACTGAGACCATTTTTTTACTGACCCAACCATAGACAGAGCTTTGTATACTATCTACAATAGAGGCAGGTTTTTTGCCAATGAGAAGCATTTCTTTATCAGCAGATTCTTTGTATATGTACACTAAATCTCCAATACTTCTTTTCTTAGCTTTTTCACTGAGATTAGGAGTCTTATATACAATTACAGAATCGTTTTCTATAAAATCATTAGGTGTAGCAAAAACCTCTGGATCAGAAACTGTAAGAATTGCTTTAGTAGCAAAACCTGTTTCAGCACTTCTAAGCCCTTTACTCCACAAGAGCAAACGTTCTTGTGGAATCCAGCCTTTTACTTTTATCTTACTCTTTTTTAGGGTAAGTTTTCCATCATTGAGTGAGGTAGGGGTATATTCTCCTACTTTAAACATCCCTTTGCGCTTTTTTAAAACAATAAGAGGTTCTAAGAATTTTAGTTCTTTGTATACTAAAGTGATATCTTCCTCTTTAGTAGGGCTAACACGATTGTTCTCCCTATCAGAGAAAACAACCCAAGTTTGTTTTTGTTTAGGATAACCATTAACCAAAGAAGTGTTATCTATATTCCCATAAAAAGAAGGAGAAGGTGTTTTATATACCTTTAAAGGGGTACATCCTATTACTGAAAGCAAAAGGAGTATCCCTATTAAAAATCTTTTAAGAAATTGTATATGTTTAGATAGTTTCATTTCATTGACCTTGAGTAATATTGACCTTTACAATACAATTCATTTCCTCATCAAAGGTTACTTTCACCTCTTGAATTGTACTTTTCTTGTCAAATTGTAATCCTGCACAATAGTAGTAAAAAGTATTTACTTTACTTGTATTTACCTTGACAGGGGTGTTGTCATTTTTACAAAGGTAAGTGTTGAGCAAATAATTATAATGTTTGTTGAAATCCACTCCTTTGGCTATTTGTTGTAAGTGATGTTTGAAATCCTCATCTATTTTCTCATAAATAGTCTCTATAGAGGTAGAGTCTTTCAGTACTTTGAAAGAAGGCAAAATGTTTATCTTATGAGTGATAGGATATTCAGTATCATCTGTATAGAGAGTTACTTGATACTCACCAGGATTTTGATAGGCATAGATAACCATTGGCTCTTTAGCATCAATACTTCCTGTTTCTCCAAACTTCCAGCTGAATAACTTTGCTACTTTAGAGTTAGCTCTAAAGACTACATTTTCAAATTGCATAGCCTCTTTAGGGGCTTCAATAGTAGTGATAGAATCTGTAATACTTCTTTTGATAGTACCTATTACTTGTATAGGAAAAGTCTTGCTATACTTACCATTGAGTGTGAGTTTTACTTGATAATACCCTGGTTTTCTATACATATAATACCCCTTATCATTGATGGAGATATTCCCATCACCGAATCTCCATTCACGAAATGCAGAGAAAGATGTATTATCCTTGAAAAACAAGGTATCTCCTACTTGTAAAGTAGTAGGAAACACATCAGCTTCTATATCAGCCATGTTATGAAAAAAACGTTTTTGTAGCCAAAAGCCTACTAATCCTAATAGGAGTAGGCTTACTACAATGATTGTTATGAGCTTTCCTTTATTTTTCTCTTTGTAATCCATAAATTGCTATCATTATCTATTCCTAAAAATGAACTATTTGCCTCTTAGGCACAAAAGTACAATTATTTTTATAATCAGCAAAAAATATTTTACAATTTTCTTTTTGATAGTATTTTAAAAAAGTTAGGTGTTATAAAAGTCAATCAAAATCAATATCTTAAAGGTTGCAAGTTTTGTATATGAAAATGTTTGATTTTCCTTTAACAACACATTTGAAACATTAGGAGACCCCTTTACACTATTTCAAGCGTATTATAGCCTTTTAAAATGCTTTTTTCTATAATGGGTAAAGGAAAATAAAGGCTTAGTTCTTTTATATTGTATTGATTAGCAAGTTGTTGAAATTTTAACAACACATCTGATACATTACCCACATCTGATACATTACCCTTCTTTAGGATATATTTTTACCCTAGTATCATTATCTATTTCCCAAATAATATAAGTATTTTCGTCTGGATATTCAATTTCATAGATACTTTTTAGAAGATTGGGTATCCATAAATCTCGCTCAATAGACACTATTTTATTGTCAGAATATTTATATACAAGCTTTGAAAATCTCTTATCATTATGTAAGTTATAACTCTCAATTACTTTATCATTAAATAATTTTACATAAGTTATACGGTTAATCTTAGTTGGTTCTTCAGTTATATGAGAACTAGATAATTTTAATTCAAAAATACCGTCTTGAACATAGATATATAGAAACCTTGTAACTACCCATTCTTTTTCGTAGTTATTATAGAAATCATACTCTAATATACCTACAATCTTATCTTCACTATCAAAGAAATAGTGTTTTACGTGTTTATTTATTTTAGGTTCGTTTCTTAAAAACTTACCTAACTTATAACCCAATAATTCAGTCTCAAATGGTTCTAATTGATATGCTGAAAGTACAGTTTTAGACCATTTTGTATAATGAGTTTTTAGCTTTACCTCTTTTAGGAGTTGAGGTATTTTAAGAGTATATTCTTCTTTGCATTTTTCTAAAAATTCTTTCATATAATTTTTTATTTTTTTACTGCAAATGTTTTTCCTGCACTCAATTCACTTTTTAATTGAGCCAATCCTTGCTCAAATTCTTCTTTAGTTTTTGCACCTTTCAAGGTTTCCCAAACATGTTGTCTATAATCAAGCCCATGTACTCCTTCTCCTTTATGTGCTGTTGCTGTATCACCTTCCTTTCTATATTTAGCTTTCTCGGGCAACCATATTCCATTTACTTCTTCATTAAGCCCAATGTGTAGCCTTTCCATTTTACGTCTTAACCATCTCATTCTAACATCTGTAGAATTAGACATTACTATGTGATGGGCTCTATATTGATCAGAAGGTCTATCTTTTAAATTATTTGCTAACTCTTTAGCATCAGAAGAGCAATCCAATCCAAACACATCCACCCACCAGTTGCTATCCACTACATACGCATACAAGTTAGGATTATTACCATTTAATCTTATAGGATCTTGTGAGATATACATTCCGCTTTCAGGAGAGTAATACCTAAAACGATTATAAGCAAGATTAGTTTCAAAGTCGTAATACTGCCCTTGGTATAAGAAAGGCACAAAAGGAAAAACTTCATCTCCCAATGAGGAGTGTTTGTACTCTTTACGCACACGACCATATATATCAAGCTGGCGGTTCCACACCTCCATTCCGTCACTATCAATAGCGAGTATAGGTGTGCCGAGATGGTCGGAGATGATACTATAAGCCTTGCCATTCACGAGTTTAGCTGTAGGCACAAAGCCTTCAAACACCCAAGTAGTAAGCTCGGTATGTTCGGAGTTATCTTTCTTAAAGGTCTCGTGCAAGAGTACGTTCCCGTCCCATACAAAGCGGAAGGTAGAACTCATTCTTCTTTTCTCTAACCTTCTACCGAAAGCATCATATCTAAACCTATAGGTAGTACCCTCTAAGTTGGTAACAGAACGGAGTGAACCGTTGGCATTCCAAGTATAGAGTATTCCCTTTCCTGTACTCTTAGGTTGTATGCCTCTATCACGTAACTCTCCACCGCTAAAGACTGGTCTATAACCAACATCTTTAATGTGTTCTTTAAAGATTAGGTTACCTTCTACATCGTAGTGATAGTAGTAGGTGCGGTCTTGTTGGAGTTGGCTGTTTTTATACTTGCGGTCTTTCTTGTCCTTGGTTTCGTATAGGTTACCGAGCTTGTCAGGAGTACGGATCTGTTCTTCTTTAACAACACATTTGAAACATTAGGTGTAACTTTTACACTATTTAGAGCACATTATAGGCTTAAAAAACTCTTTTCTCTATGGCGGGTAAAGGGAAATAGCAGGGCAATTCTTTTGTATTATATTGATTAGTAAGCTGTTGGAATTTTAACAACACATCTGATACATTACCCATTATCTGTATTATATCCAACAATATATGATACCATTTCTTGTCATATGACCTCTTATACTGGGAGACATTTTATATTTCTCAATACCAAATTTCTTTAAATGTCGAATAGGTTTTATACTATCTATTTTCTCTATTGGATTTCCAAATAGCTCAAGTACTTTTAAATTGTGCATCTGTTCTAATCCCTCAAGACTCTCTATTTCACTTTCTTGCAAATCTAAATATTCAAGAGAATTTAATTTTACGAAAGGTAAAAAATTTGTAAAAGGCTCTCCATACAACTGTAAAAGTTTCAGTTTGGTACAAGCAGCAGCTCCATCGAAACTTTGATTTTTTGTACAACTATACGCATAAAGATCTCGTAAATTCGGGGTGTATTTCAGTGAATAAAGATCAAAATTTCCTGCAGTAATATATAATTCTTTTAATTTAGGAAAAGAAGTATCTATTGCTTTGATAGGATTACGTGTCATCGATAAATCTTTTAAGTTGGGAATGTTTACATTTGCTAAAGTTGTTACTGATGTTTCTGTAATACTTAAAGACTTAATTGAATTACTAAAAATATTAAAATGAGTTATTTCCCTTCCGTCAATTCCTAATCCTTTCAAATTTGGAAAATTAGGGAAATTTTCAAATATGTCCGTATTAGAAAAATGACAATTTCTAAATCCCAATCTTGTAAGTTGTTTAAAAAATTTTAAACTACTTAAGTCAGACAAATTACAATTACGAAAAGCTATTTTTTTTAATGTATCTGCAAAGGGCAACAAATCATCTAAAGTATCAATATCCTCTTTAGAAAATATCACCTCTACCACTTTATTTCGATATAGCCTTATATAGCTTTTTTCAGACTTAAGGTAGTTTGCAGAAACATCGTCTAATTTGTATTTTTCTTTTAAATGGGACAACATATTATACACAGGTAGATTTTATATTATTAAATTTATCAAGATTTGTTGTACCTTTAGGTTTTATATTTGCTCCTAGTTTATTTAAAAAATCAATAACAAACGAAAAACAATCTTTTTTATTTAGTTTATATTCTTTTCCCTGATATTCATTAATCACATTTTTAATATTTTTATTAGAAATTTCATTAGAATCAATTTTTATTTTCTTAAGTTCGTCATATGTTTCTTTTACATATCCTATAGAACTTACTGAAATATCAATTTTATTTCCTCTTTCTAATTTTAAGTGATACAATTTTCCTTCAAGTTTCTCATTTTCAGGATTAATAAAACTTACAACTACCTTATAATGAGAAGGACTATCTTCTCTTAACAAATAAGCCATATCTTTTTCTGGCAGTACTTCCAACCCAAACCTATCCACCCAGCAACTGCTATCCTTTACATACGCATACAAGTTAGGATTCCCCCCAGCAAGTCCTATTGGGTCTTGTGAGATATACGCTCCAGTCTCAGGACTATAATATCTAAACCTATTATAGCATAACCCCGTCTCAAAGTCATAATATTGCCCTTGATATAAGAAAGGCACAAAAGGAAAGACCTCATCACCTAAGGAGGAATGTTTGTACTCTTTACGTACACGCCCATAAATATCAAGTTGGCGGTTCCATACCTCCATTCCATCGCTATCAATAGCGAGTATAGGTGTGCCAAGATGGTCGCTTATGATAGAGTAGGCTTTGCCATTCACGAGTTTAGCCGTTGGTACAAAACCCTCAAACACCCAAGTAGTAAGCTCGGTATTTTTGGAGTTGTCTTTCTTAAAGGTTTCGTGCAAGAGCACATTCCCGTCCCATACAAAACGGAAAGTAGAAGCCATACGGCGTTTTTCTAGCCTTCTACCAAAAGCATCATATCTAAACCTATAGGTGGTGCCTTGTAAATCTGTAACCGTACGGAGTGAACCGTTGGCATTCCAAGTATAGAGTATTCCCTTTCCTGTGCTCTTAGGTTGTATGCCTAAGTCTCTAAGTTCACCTCCACTAAAGACTGGGCGATAACCTACATCTTTGATATGCTCCTTAAAAATCAAGTTACCCTCTACATCATAATGATAGTAGTAGGTACGGTCTTGTTGGAGTTGGCTGTTTTTATACTTGCGGTCTTTCTTGTCCTTTGTCTCATAGAGGTTACCCAATTTGTCCGGGGTGCGGAACTGTTCTTCTTTAACAACACATCTGAAACATTAGGTGTTTTCTTATGTTATTTAGAGCGCATTATAGGCTTGAAAAACGCTTATCTCTATGGTGGGTAAAGAAAAATAGCAGGGCAGTTCTTTTGTATTGTATTGATTTTTAATGAAATAAAATTTTAATAACACATCTGATACATTACCCACATTACCTAATCTTCCCCTCCTATACATATTAATTGTAAATCTTTATCTAAAGCTTTTTTAGCACTAATATATAAAGAAGTCAAAAAATAATTATTTTTCAGACAGTCATTTTTTTGTATCTTCTCTATCTCTTCTATCAGTTGTTCAATTTCCTTTTTATACAAATTGACATCTTCGCTATAATCTTCTAATTCTCTAATTATAGGAAAGAGTAATTTTAACTCCTTCAATGTTCTGAATAAATTGATATGTTCTGTTTTATTAAAAATATACAGTTCTATAAAATCAGATAGTCTATCAATATCATTTCCGATAAATATTCTATAGCTCATTATTTTTTATTTAACTTTGTAAAACTTCAGGTAATAGATCTCCTCCAACAAAAGTCCCCCGTCCTTTTAATGCAGGTGTTTCTGGATCTTCATTTTTTAATCTGAAAAATACAGGTTTTGTTCTCCCTTGGGGAGGAGATGATGATTTTAGTTTTATATGATAATGATCCCCATCATAATGTTCCTCTCCTTCATGTTTAATATGAAACTCTATTTTAAACTCTTTATTATCATGTTCAAATGTATATATTATCTTACCATTCTCTTTATTCTCTTTATTCATTTCTTTGTCGGGAAATAAAGAAGGTATATTATTTGGATCAATTGGCAGTCTCTTCTTATTAGAAGAATCAGAATTACAGTCCAACCCAAACCTATCCACCCACCAGTTACTATCCTTTACATACCCATATAGTGTAGGATTCCCTCCAGCCAGCCCTATTGGGTCTTGACTTATATATGCCCCCGTTTCAGGGCTATAATACCTAAACCTATTATAAGCAAGATTAGTCTCAAAGTCGTAATACTGCCCTTGATATAGAAAAGGCACAAAAGGGGTTACTTCATCTCCTAATGAATTGTGTTTATATTCTTTACGTACACGTCCATAAATATCAAGCTGGCGGTTCCACACTTCGTTACCCTCGCTATCAACAGCGAGTATAGGTGTACCGAGATGGTCGCTTATAATAGAGTAGGCTTTGCCTCCTTGTAGCTTGGCAACAGGTACAAACCCTTGGAATACCCAAG
>RBWB01581406.1_pt1 | contig 25440 bp, 35 predicted proteins | sample 2014201 | NCBI WGS metagenome assembly RBWB01 (sample SAMN10133834, study PRJNA383868) | Human oral metagenome, whole genome shotgun sequencing project. | isolation source: supragingival plaque isolated from 88 juvenile twins | host: Homo sapiens | place: Australia
ATCTGTGCTAGCAATATAGAAAGTTACCGCCTGCCCCCATTCTTGGGGGCAGGCGGTAGGGGGTTGAAACTAATATATAAAATAAAGGAGCAATATATGAAGTTAATTAAAACTACGTTAGAATGGTGTGCTGTGATACTAATATCATGTACGATTGCATTATTAGTACATATTTTATTAGTACAGCCTACAAGAGTTATGGGAATATCTATGGAACCTACATATTATCAAGGTAATTATTTATTAATTAATCGATTAGGACGTATAGTAGATGCTAAATTAGAACATGGTGATATTGTTGTCATAGATAGTCGAATTGATCGTCAGCGTACATTTATTGATGCTATTAATGACTCAATGAATGATTTTATTACTATGTTTAAAGTAAAAAATGCACGGCAAAATATGTGGGTTAAACGTGTAATTGGACTTCCTAACGATAAAATCCGAATTAGCAACGGTAATGTATATGTAAATGATGTAGTATTGGTTGAACCATATATTAAAAATGCAACACAATCAGATTTAACAGATGAATTTATTGTTCCTGCAGGAACGGTATATATCATGGGTGATAATAGAGAAAATAGTTATGATTCACGAAAAATTGGACCAGTACCTATAGATCATGTGTTAGGTGTTGTCTTGATTAAAATTTAATATAAATAAATAGAGCAGGGATAAATTCCCTGCTCTATTTATAGCTTTTTTTATATATTTTTCCCTCTAAGAGGTACTTCTAATATACAGTAAAACATAGCAATAGTCAATTAAACGAAAAACCCACCTAACGAATTAGGTAGGCTTTTCACTACTATTTTTTACTGATATTAGTATATCAAATAGTTAGTAGAAAAGCAAAATTATTATATTTTTTCAAATATACATGTAAATTTTGAATATAAAAATCTTCGATTTTTATTTATATTAATTAATTTATAGCCTGCATTTTTGGCTTCAGCTATACAGTTCTTTAATATATCTGCACTATAAATAATTCTAGCCGTTGTTGTATATGGATCTGCATTATTTTTAAATGGCTCGAATTCATATAATTTCATATATTCTTTCTTATATATTGTATTGAAGTCATTTATAGTTAAATTTAAAACAACTCCAAACTGATTTTCACAATCCTCGGATAACTTATATTGTGTCAAATTTAATTTAATTTCAACTTTAAATTTGTTTTGATAATTATCTAATTATCTAATAATCTATATTGTGTTGAATTTAGTTTCAATACATTATTAGAATAGTGTTTAGTAATAGTATTTACTGCTTGATTTATTTCGTCTATTAAATTACTCATATCAATAGGTAATGGAATTTGAATAGTACTTTCATTGTTTAATATACATAAACTAATATAATGAGAAGCAAATTTCTTTATTTCTTGTTTTTTTTTGATGTTCTATAAATCTTCTTTTTAAGCGTTTTAATAAGCGTTCTGAACGTGTTAATAGAGGGCTATAATAGTCATCTATATATTTATATTCATAAATCGACTGGATTAATTTTTGTAAAGTAGTTTCTTTATCCATGTTATTTATCCTTCGTAATCTTGAATATAACCAAGCATCAACATCTTAATTAAAGTACTTTCACGCTCATGTAACTCATTAGATAGTTCTTTAATATAATTATTTAATTGTGGATCTAGTGTAATTATACGCATAATATATTTCGCTTTTGGAGAGCGGATCATTGTTACATCCCCATTATGTTTTATACAATTACGAATTGCTTTGCTTGCTAATTTATTTCTACTAATACTTGTATTAGATTTAAAATTCTCAAATAAGTCTAATTCATCTTGTGTACAATAAATAGATTTTGTTATTTTTTTATTACTGGTAGTAGTTTTTTTTACTGTCAATGGAGCTTGTGCCACAAATTCGGATTTACTTGTAGCTGTAGAAATTTGTTTTTTATTTTTTGATGTTCTAAGTGCCATTTAATTTACCTCATTTTTTTTATATGCTTCTTTAACTCGTTAGTTAAAGAAATAATTTCTTGACCTGCAGGTGATGTAGGTGATAATTCAACCGTATTTTTACCTAACGAATAAGCCTCTTTATAGGCTTTTCTACTACCTAACATAGTATCTAATAATTTAAAATCAAATTCTCCTTCAATTAAATCTCTAGCCATTATAATTTCTTTTTTAGCTCTTAAATTGACATTATTTAAGAGGACAAATGTTTTTGTTCTTTGAATAATATCACTAGAGTTTAACAGGTCATTGAAATCTTCTAGTCCGAAAATTTCTACCTGACTAAGAGAAACTGGCGTAATGATAAGGTCTGCGATTTCTAGTCCATTTCTAATTACGTCATTATCCATACCACCACTATCAATGATAAGGTGCTGTTTTGGGTTTGATTTGTACTTTTCAATCAGTTCATCTGTAAGATGATTATAGACAGGTAAGGTATTTAATCCTTCTTCCTCTCTCAGTTGGAAGAAACGATTACTAGATTGTTGAATATCTAAATCTAGTATTGGAGCTGCGAACGCAATACTTAAATTCGTTGCAATTGCAGTTTTGCCCACCCCACCTTTTGTGTGGGCTACGTTGATGATCATAATGACGACTCCTTTGTAAAAAATAGTAGTGTTAATTCTAATCTGTAAGTATATTATAATATAAGTACAATATATTTACAACATAAAAATAATATTTTTATTATATATTAAATACGCTTTATTTTTCTAAAACCATTAGCCGTAATTAATTTTTTACCGCCTTTATCTAAATGGAACCAATTACCAATAATAGTACCAGTTGAAATGACAGCTTCTGCTGTCGGGTGTTTTCTAGTTCCTCCCCAAACAAGGTATTCGCACTCCCACCGTTCTTCTTGTTTGTCTAATTTTGTTTCTTTTTCTAAATTAGTTTGTTCAATTAAGTGGTTGATCGTATCAAGTGTTAAACTATCAATTGCATCTTCGTCGATACTATAAAAGTCTGTTTTATTATAATGGGAGCTGGTGTGATGCCAACTACTACATCTTAAGAAATGCTTACGCATTACTTTTATGCTAACTTTTTTAAACTTTGTAGTATCAATCATTGGTAAGTTAAATTCTTTTCGATATTGATTTATTTCAGAAATAATGTCTGATTTTTTCCATTTAGAAATAGGTTTTTCTCCAGTATGATAAGCTTCTATAGCATTGTTACTCATACTATAATTATGATATCCTGCCATATTATCACTCCTTTAATAAGATTATATCTATACTATTATTATAATATATAAAGAATATAATTACAATATAAAAATAATATTTTATATAAAAATAGTACCTTACCATAATAGTAAGGCACTACTTTATTATCTACTAAATGTCATAGATTTAGATTTCTGTTTTTTTTCATCTCTTTCATGGGCTCTGTGTGGAAAACTCATACGCATTGATAATCTGTAAGTTTCGTACTTTCCAATAATAACATGATCATAGATTTCTTTTTTTAGCACATTCGCTTTAGAAATTAAATTTTCAGTCATTTTAATATCTATGTCTGATGCTCTTGAATCACCGCTAGGGTGATTATGTGTAATCATAAATCCCTTTATTTTATTATCTAATAATTTATTCTGCAATAATTGGACATTGATACAAGCACTATCAAGATTACCAGTTCCTAATAATTCTATTGATTTTATAATATTATTTTTATCGTAAAATAATGCAATTACATTTTCATATGGTGAATATTGTAATGCATTTGTTAATAAATTATCAATTTTCGATTCGTTTGTTACCGATACTTTCTCTTTAATAATTTTATTTAAATAATGATTTTTTAATACATCATTAAATTCATAATATCCGTTTAGTGAATCCAGTCGATGTTTATATATAAGATTAGTATTGAATTTATCAATGTTAGCAATTAACTCTTTTTCAGATAATTGTTTTTTATTTAATATGTCTCCGCAACGTGATGTTTCATAGAATATTTCATTTTCACTAAAAGTAATGGATTCTAGAGAATTTATTGATAATGTACTTGCGTATGAAGATATTGTTTTATTTAGGTATGGATCCGTACTAATACTTACTATACTTTTTGTAGTTGGTTTAGCAACTATACTTGGTAAATCATTAATATCATGGATTGCATTCGCTTCTATTAATTCGTTTCTACAAGTTAGATGTAATATAATTGATGTTTTTTCTGTTGGATATAATCCATAAGTTTCTATAATCTCTTTTATATCATCTGGTTCTGAAATCTTGTATGTTTTTTTATTTTGATAATGTTCTTTGTATTCTTTGGCTAAGGAAAATATATCTTCAAACGCTTTATCTTCACTTTTTAGCTTTTTTATAAATTCTGTTTTGTTTTTGCAATCAAATATATTGTATATTGATTTACTCATCATTTAACCCTTTATGTTTTAATGCTAACTCTAATAGTTCATGTAGCTCGACTACTTTTGGATCAAATGGGTTTTTATCCATATATTCAAATAGCTCTGCAGGTGTTGTTACATTAAATTCTTTTAACAATGCATCTAACATGATAAGCCTCCTACTCTGTTAAAGGATTATTATAAGTAATTTCTTCTAATACTTTTATTTTAACTGTAGGTTTAACTGTTGCAATAGCACATCTAAACACTCTATCGCCGTCTCTCCATAAAGTATCAGGATTTTCTTGCAGTTCTAACCACAGCGAATCATTTTCTAATTCAAATAATGAAATATCTCCGCCTGCGTTGATTGCTATAATCCAATTATCTCCAATTTCAAAATCTTCTTCTAAATAATCATTAGCTAAAAGCCATGGGGTTTGAACATCGACTAATTTGTCACCTATTTCTAACCCTAATACTTTAGCTAATAATTTAATAACATATATAGGTGGTTCGGATATACCGTTTTCCCATTTTTCATAAGTAACAAGAGGAATATTACATTCAAATGCTAACTCTTTTTTTGTCATATTAACTTTTTTTCTAAAATATTTTAAGGCTTCAGCTATATTTAGTCTTTGTCCTTTATCATTCCATGTATACAACATAAATCAATTCCTCCTTATAGCATACGTTCTTTTTTGTATCGATTAATAATTTTATAAAAACCACTACTAGATAAATTCAGTCGTTTCATAAAAGCAACGGCTGTTATTTTTTTATTGATCCAATCTTTATACCATTGATCCATTTCTTCTGGGTATTGAAATCTAGGTCTGCCAAATTTAACACCACTCTTTTTTGCCTCTAAAATTCCTTCTGAGCGACGTTTATTACTCCTGATGTATTCTTGTTCAGCCTGTACTGTTAGTACTTCAATAAGTAACGTATTTATTAATTCTAGAATATTCTTTTCAAACTTTCCGTATTCTCCAAATTGAATCATTGTCGTTGGAACGTCTAAAAAGTGTACAATGACTCCTTGATCTCTAAAATATTTTAATTCTTGTTTTATAACATCTTTTGTTCTTCCTAGTCTATCTAATTCATGTATATATACATGATCGCCTTTTCGTAATGATTGTTTTAGTGCATCTAATGCAGGGCGTGATGAAGATGTACCTGTGATTTTATCTGTATATATATATCTAACGTCATCAACATATTTTGACAACTCTTCAATTTGACGTTCAAGATTTTGTTCTTTTGTAGATACTCTTGCATAGCCAAATTTCACAATGTTAGTTTGCATGGTAAAAAGCCTCCATAAAATAATTATACTTTGTGAGTACAAACAAAATCAATTAGATATAGTTTGTAGAGGTTTTATGATTATAAAATAAAAGCACCCATAAAAGGGTACTTTTATGAGTATTATTTTATGAAATTAAAATTAGTTTTTGTTATATTAAACCAAATTTTTTTTAATTCTGGTAATCCAGTTTTTGATTTTTGAGCATAATAAATTTTTTCATCAATAATTTCTGCTTCTTCCTCTGTCATTTCAAATGACTCAACTAAGTTCCAACATAATTCGTCTAATGCTTTAGAGATTTCTTCATGTTGTGGACTGTAGTATTTTTGTTTCATGAGTAGATCCTCCAGTAAAAATAGTAGTAGTGGTTAGTAGCCTAACTTTTGATATTATTATAACATAAAAATAATATAATTACAACACAAAATATTTTTTATTAATATTGAATTTATGTTGTTTTTGTGTTATAATATTAATGTAATTAAATAATACTGCTATTTTTTACGGAGGTTATATCACGTATATACGTAAATTCTACTAATTCTAAATACTTTGATATCACTAAATTAGGTACAAGTTTATATGGTAGTTGTTTAGACGGCTCTGATGAATGCCTTCGTTTAAATAACTATGATTGAAAAATTGATTTAGTAAAATTAGATATTTAAACGAAACAGCCTTATGCAAACTTGCATAAGGCTGTTTTATATTTTACGTCAAATTTGAGTGGTGCGAATGGCTCAATAGATATGCTGCATGGATCCTCGACCGCTCTGCGAGCATCGGACCCATACAGCTAATATATACTCTGATTGGAACGCACCACATGCCCTGCTGTAAGCAGGGCGTAAACATTGAAACGTAGTTTAATTGAAAATAAAAGAATGACTATATCTAATTACACTATCATACTGCTTTTAGGTTAGTGGCTTGACCGCTTTTTATTGACAAGGGAATGTCCTGTTACCGTTCGTTTATTTACCTCTTGGAGAGTAGAAAAAGAACAATAAAATATACTAATTTTTATAATTTTATATTGTAATTATGTTGTTTTTATGTTATCCTATATATAGGAGGTGGCTCTCCTATATGTATATTTTTTTTCTTTACTTAGGAGGTTTTTATATGGAATTAAAACAATCTCAATATTGGCGAAATCAAATAAAATTGGCTTTTGCTAGGAGACATAAATCGAGTATTGCTAAAGCAAGTTTAAAACATAAAATAGAACAAGCAAGGATTTCAGATGCTATGGAAGAAAAAATGAATGATAAGGCTAAAGAATTACTTGATATGTTTGAAAATGATCCAGATAAAGATGAGCTTTCTTTTATGGTATGGATTAAATTTAATTGTGAATACCTTTTTGAAAAATCATTATATCTAGATAATGGACTAAAAAAAGAACTTGAATTAATTTATGATACGATTAATAAAAATATACATAATTTTTTAGGTGAACTTTGTCTTGATATATTTTCGTTGACAAATAATAAATTAAATACTGATGTTGCTAATGATACAGTAGAATCTTTAACTCATTTATTTAAAAATCATAAGGAAAGAGATACTTTTACGTTTTTATTGTATTTAAATAGGAAGATTGATAAATTATTGAAACAAAATCATTCAAAGCAAGATAAACAAAAACTAAAAGCATTACAAGAAGCTGTATTATCTAAAAAAGAAGATAGAAGAAAAATTTTATTTAATAATTAATGCTTGTTAAAATACTAGGAGCTACTTTAATGAACGTAGCTCTTTTTTTTATAGAAAATATGTGTGTGTTAGTGTTTTTTATATTGTAATTATGTTGTTTTTGTGTTATTATATATGTAGGAGGTGGCTCTCCTATATGTATATTTTTTCTTTATTTAGGAGGTTTTAGTATGAAACTTGAAGAAAGTTTTGATAAATGGTTAGAGCGTATTATGGAAGAGGCAGAGGAAGTTTATTCTGTATATAAAAACGCTCATAAGGAATCGGAACTTAAATATGTAAATGAGGTTCGAGGACAATTATATTTATTTCTTGATATTTGTAGGGAATGTGAAGAATATAAAGAAACCATTCCAAAATTAAAAGCAGTTTACGATGATTTAACTGAAATAGTGGGGTGGTAATAATGCATGATATATGTCAACTTTTATTATCAGCACTAGACGAATGTTCTAGTGTTGATAATAAAGTAAGAGAAACGATTGAAGTAGCTTTTAATCATGATGAAGAAATGCTTAATATATCATCTTCTTTTATTGATATGTTAAATCAAACTGCACAATTGAATTTTCTTGAATTAATTCCTGATTGGTTTGATGAGGAAATAAAAGGAAATAAAATTATTGAAAATTGTCTATGGGAACAACTAAAACCATATAAAAGTGGTTGGGTTAGGTTAAACTATGATAACAGCTACATTTATTTGGACTTATCTTATTTAGAAGAAGAATATAATTTAGATTTTTCTTCTTTGTATCAGTATATGGAGAGTTATTAATTATATGAAAAGAGAAAAACAGATTAAAAAAGCACTTAAACAAGTAAATATTATTAATTATATTGTATCTAGCTTAAATGCTCGAGAGTTAAAGAAAAGAGGCTTATAATTAAAAATACCCTCAATAGCTTTAATTGGCTATTGAGGGTATTTTTTATATAACCGACCTACGGACAGCTTAGCTGATGAAGTGGTGCGAATGGCTCAAAATTATCTGCATGGATCATCGACCGCCCTGCGAGCTTCTGACCCATACAGATAATATATACTCTGATTGGAACGCACCACATGCCCTGCATGAGGCAGGGCGTAAACCTTGAAACGTAGTTTAATTGAAAATAAGAGAATGACTATATCTAATTACCCTATCATACTGCTTTTAGGGTGGTGGCTTGTCCACTTTTATTGACAAGGAAAATGTCCTGTTACCGTTCGTTTATTTACTTATGTAAGCGTAGAAAAAATAAAATTATATTGTAGTTATATTGTTTTTGTGTTATAATATAACTATAAATATAGTATTTTATGGAGGTTTTAGTATGGAAGTTACACCAGCGTTAGACTCTTTTGATAATAATAAAGAATTAACAAAAGGAAATAAATTAGGTAAAGCGTTACCAGATAATTTTGAAGATCATACGGCAAAAGATAAGCTTAAAAAAGAGATAAAATGATATATAGGATATGAAAGATAAACAAAATTATTAAAAGCAAACTTAATTTAATAGGAGGTTCAACAATGAAAACAAGAAAAGACGAATTACAAGATTTATTCTTTGCAGTTAGAAAACACTTATTAAATTGTGGTAGAGATATTCAAGATGCAGAAACAGTTGCATCCAAATTTGTAAATGACGCCGAAAGAATGGGTACATCAATCGAAGATATTCATAAAATGCGTGATGTATTTTTATAGGAGTACGAAAATGTTAAAAGTAATAGATATTAATAAATTTAATAGAGTAATTGGCAAAGTTGATACATACAAAGAGGCTTGGGAATTAATTTACGAAAAAGAGATGCTGCAATCACCTTGCATAGCTAAATGGGATAAAGAACAATGGTTTGAGTGCGACATGCAAAATGAATATCCATCTTTCGTATGGAATGATGATATTACATATGTATGGACGGCAGATTGGATAGCCGTACCAGTTATTGATCCAGATGAATATAACGAGACTAGTGTTCCAGAATTAATAGATAATTTAATTTTGTATTACAGAATAGAGGAAGTATAATGGCAAACGATAGAAACTGGGGCGGTCTCCGAAAGGGGGCCTGTACTCTTATTACTGTAGGTATACCATGCTTAGAATGTGAAATATAATAATGTATTGAAAGTGAGATAGTAATAATCATATAATTAAGGAGAATATATTGAAAAACAAAGATACAATAATAGAAATGTTTATGGCGGAGTTTCCAAAATCACTTGAAGTAGGAAAAAAGTTATCTGGATTATATGATGATTTTACTGGTAATAGAAGTTATTCTTTTTCTATTAACAATCTATTTATGGGTATATTGTCATGATAATTATGTGGCGATAGTTCCTGCAATTATGAGTTTAATACTTCATATATTTACTACATGTGATACTAAAAAGACATTCAATTTAAGTACAGAATATTTTTTCTTATGTATAGTAGAGAAATACGATCATAATAACGATATTGATATTATAAATGATTCAACGTATGATAGCTTTGCCAAAAACACAAAATTTACTTTTAGGATTATGTGTTTGTTATTATTAATGGTATATATCCCATTAATAGTCTTATATTTTTTTAAATAAAAGTAACGGTTACTGTTATAGTAGCCGTTTTTATTTTTTTGTGTTGTAATTATATTGTTTTTGTGTTATAATGTAGTCATAGGTTAAGATTACTAACTACCACTATTTTTACAGGAGGATTTACTTATGAACATGAATTTTTTGATTGGTAATTTGACTGCTGATGCAGAAGTAAAAGAAACGGCTAATAAGAAGATCAAAGCTCAATTTACACTTGCAGCGAATACGCAATATGTAACAGCTGAAGGTGAAGTAAAAGAACAAACTACATTCTTACGGATTGTAGCTTGGGGTAAATTAGCCGATGCTTGCCGTGGCTTAATTAAAGGTCAAAAAGTTATGGTAAGTGGTCGCAATTTGGTAGTTAAATATCAAGGTGAGGACGGAATCACTCGCTATTATCCACAAATTGTAGCTGAATTTATTGGTAGTTCTTTATTAAATAATGAACGAAGTTACTTTGATTATGCTGATGCAGAATCAGAAGCGTATGATGAAGAAGTACCATTCTAAATAAATAAGCCCCCTCAATAGAGGGGGCTTTCTTATGCTATCAATCTTGCTGAACCGCTATGCGGACAGCTTTGCTGATGTAACCGCTATGCGGACGAACTGCACTTTGTAATAGTTTCGTTCGTGAACCGTAAAACGGACGGCTACGCCGATATATAACTAGAAAATAATGATAATATCTAATTAACTATCTAGGAAATTCTTTAATTCTGAAATCAGAACCATTTCCAACAAATGCAGGTTTAGGTGACATGCCACTTGTTGCCTCTCCTATGTGATGTTCCATATTTGTAATCGCTACGTCAGATGTATCAACCATAGAAGCTTGTGTTTCTAATAGTCCGTTTAATTGTTCCTGCTTGGTTTGTAAAACTAGTAGGGCGGATTTTTTTTGTTCCTCGCTATACAAACTACTATTAGTTTCCATATCATTAATCTTTTTAGTTTGCATCGCAATTTCTTGGTTTAATCGTTCAATGTCATTAGCTACAGTAACTGTTTGTTGGCGTTCTACTAAGGCTTGGTTTTGAACACGATCCATTTCATTATGCATGGAATCAAAGAAGCTATCAGATGAACCGTCTAACTTAATTGTATATAGGTCTTTTAGTTCTTTTTTAGCATTATCACTATTAAGCATACCTTTAGTATAGTTGATTTTATCAAATAATAATCTGGAGTCTGTTACTACCTTTTGTAAATCCTTTAGATTTGCATTATAGGCTTTTTGTAAATCCTTTAAGTCATTTACTTTCTTGGCAATATCACTTTGTTTTGCCGTTTCGACTTTTTCTTTTATTTCATTAATAAAATCTCTTACATTACCACCATGAAAGTGCCATGCAAAAGCGGTACTGCTAACAACAAAAGTTGTTGTTAGCGTAGCCATAACGTAAATTAATTTCTTTGATATTTTCATAATCCCACCTAAATATTAAAGCGTAGAGATTCAAAATAGGAAATGCAACGTGTAGAGCCTTTTTGTAGGAACCACGAACACATAACAAATGTTCCTGTAAATATAATTAAATCAGCAATACTATCACCTCTGATGATATTGAACTTTCCTATGGCGGAAATAATCATTGTATAAATAAATACAATAACAATCAGATAGAAGAGTTGCGATAGGATAGCACCTAGGAAAGTACCTCCTTTATCATTTACAACTGGTACCATAGATAATGGTAATCCAAGAACACCAATCATGCAATAAATATAGAACATAATTAGATTACGAAGGATAAATAAGCACATTTCAATAGCAAAGATAAGAATAGTAATAATGCAAAGATTGTAAATTAGGAATGGTCCTAAATTCATTTTGCTTACTAAATGCCATTTCATATGCATATAGTTTTGTAATGAAAGTGCTAATTGATTAAACAGTAGATCAAAACTAGTAAAACTTTCACTTGTTATTGGTTTGTCGCTAAAAGCACCTGCTAAAGCGGTTACAGACGGTATACCTAGTGTACGGATTATTTCTGGCCAAGCTTTCCAAAGTGCTAAAAAGAATATAATTTTTAACACTTTAGGAATAATAGCCTGCAATGTAAATTCTTCTTCTCCGATGCTTGCTTTCATACCAAACCACATAAGGTTTAAAATGCAAAGTAATACAAGTGTATCAAACGCACTATCAATTAGATTTTGAGTTGCTGTAATGATTATATTCATAATCTTTTCGGCAATTTGATTAAATGCTTTGTACGGAGCAAAGAAGCCTTGATAGTTAATATCAATAGAAGGAATGGCTTTCAAGAAGAAATTCTTGACGCCAGTTAATGGTGTTTTTGTATTTGTACCACTACCGTCTAATTTCCAACCGCCTGCTTCTAATATTGCCCTAGGGTTATCAAAAGGGTTTGGATTATACGAATCATCAAGTCCGTATGAATCAGGACGCCATTCAGCGTGAACGTGAACGCCAGTACTTTTACCTGTACTGCCTGCGTGAGCTATAACCTGTCCTACTGAAACATGTTCACCTTCCATAACAGTTACGTCTGAATTATGACCGAGTCGAAAGATTCCAGGGTAGTTATCCATTCTAATAACGACTGAATTGCCATAACCGTCATCATAATTGCCTGCCCAAATAACGGTACCAGATACAGGTGAATCTATGTCATCGCCTTCTTCTATACCGCCAACGTCAAGACCTGCATGTTCCTCATAATTTACACCGTCAGTTGGATCTATACGCCCGCCTGGCTCCGATGTAACGAAGCCACTTAACGCAAACACATGGGATTGAAAGGAACTTGCAAAAAGTAGAGAAAACGTGATAAAAAATACATATATAATTTTTTTAAACAAAAGGTAATCACTCTCCAATTTGTAATACGAAAATCAAAATTTGTAATACGATTTTGGGTTTGATATAATTATACTATGAAACATAAAAAGAAAATAGATGTAAAACAAGGGATCACAGTACGATTTTCCTTAGAAGATATACAACGAATTCATGATGTTTCTAATAAACAGAATATATCTGTTTCAAAATATATCAGAGAATGCGTTTTATTAGCCCTAGACGGTGATTTAGATGTAGATAGATATAAATATATACTAGATACGATAAAAAGCCTTCAGGGATTAAATAATGAAGAAAAATAGAAAGGATAGAATCATATGAAATTAATTAAAGCAGTAATGTTAATTATTATGACAATGGTATTGTTAGTATTGGTAGTTGGTTGTGGTAGTAATACTGCCTCTAATTTAGAAGGTACATATCAAACAAAATTTATTGATACAAAAGACGGATCTAAGATTTTAGAAGTAGCAACAATTAAAAAAGTATCAAATAACTCTTATGAGATTACTGTATATTATTTTAATGATGCCAGAGATACTAGTAAGCGTGAACCTAACTACTCTGCACCACAATGGAATGGTAAAGTTAGATTTTTTGAAACAAGACAATATATAGCTACATTAAATAAAGATATATTACAAAGTAATAGTGAACGAGCTACTTATACGATTACCAATGAAGGAGAGTATCCGTTAAGAAATCATACAAGTATTGATCTAAGTTTAAAAAAGGTGTCTGATAAGATCCAAACTTTAGAGGAATTTAGTCCTGTACCTGTAAATGAATTAGTTAAATAAATAAAAGTACCGACACTCTGTTGAGTATCGGTACTTTTTTATTATTTCTTAGAACCTTGTCTAGATACTCTACGATATAAAGACGAACCTAATTTATTTTTTAAATTAGTTGGTTTAGTGTCAGCATCTACACCAGATGCTCGCAATACTTTTCGTGTACCAGAACGACCTGCACCGCCTAATACTCTACCTGCGGTCTTGCCTGCTGTACCTGCGACTTTACCACCTACACCAGATGCTAAACTAACAGCACGGCCACCAATCATAGATCCTAAATTTTGACCGCTAGAAATAACTGCTCCAGATACAATACCTGATGCAATAGCCGTCGCTTGCTTCATCAATAAGGAAATTAAAATGATACAGATTGTTTCTGTAATGATAGTGGCTAACATTGTTGTGTTTTGAGCTACACCTACTTTTGCATCTGTATTACCTACTGTAAAGAAAGAAGAAGATAGGACTGAATCAATCATTGAAAAGAAGAAGGTAGTAACCATTAGCTTTACAAATAATCCAACAAATCCGTCAAAGGCTTTACCACCGATTGATTTTGTGTAGTTTAAGATATGGAATGGTGCTAATACTAATAATAACGCTCCTACAATGGTAAATTCAGCCATTGCGGAGAACATTTCATAAGTAATAAAGAAAATAGCACCAATAGCAAATAGACAGGCTACAATAGCTAAAATCAATATTACAAATGATTCAGATGTAAGTGATAAAGCACTTACTGCATTACCAATGGTAGTAAACATATTACCAACATGTTTCGTTAAAAATGAGCCTACATCAGCGACACCTTGTCCACCACCACCAATTTTACCAAGCATACCTGCTGTTGTTTGGAGCATGTTTACAAAGTCAGACCAGTTTTTAATTAAAGCCCCTAAAAACATAAAGTGAAGAGCTTTTATGACTAATTTATTTAAATTATATCGTCCACTAGGAAAATATAGCTCCCAATTTGTCATCACAGAAATAATACACAATGATGTTAATAATACAATCATTGGTTCTTGTAACTGATGAATGGCGGTTGATGAATAGTTAGCAATGGTATCACTAATTGTTTTAAAAAACTGGGAAAAGGTTTCATTATTAAAGTTCATAGATTCACCACCTATTTTAACTTAATAATATTCAAATCATTATATTTAATTTCTTGACTAGACATAGCTTGACCTGCTGTTTGGAAGTCGTTCGCTGCTTTTTGGTTCATTGCTGTAGCACCTTTTTTTTCAAGGTTTTCTAACTCTGAACGATATGTAGCTTGTTTAGTTTGGATAGCTTGAATTTCTGCACGAGCTGTAGAAATTTTGTTTTGTTCTGTTAAAATCGCATTTTGTAGTTTTGCTTGTGCATATTGCCCTTGTGCAGTAGGTAATAACTCTTGATACCTGCGGATAGCCTCTTCATGTTTAGCTATTTCTGTTTGTTTGGTATTAATTAAAGTGGTTGCCTCTTGATTGAGTTGTGTATATTTAGCACGATTTTGTTCAATCATACCGCCTACTTGGGCGTATGTTATATTGTCAAAATCAAGATTCTCAAAACTTTGGAAGTTTTCTTTAAATGCTGTTACGGAATCTTTGGTTCCGTTAAATAAAGAACTCATATTACCTTTTACGCTAGAATATTGTTTTCGTAAGGCATCAATATCATCAGTAATAGGTTTGATATGCTTTAAACTCAGGTCTTGCATGTTCTTTTTTTGTAATTCTATTTGTGTTTGTAGTTTTTCAATCGTTTCAGTAGCTTTTTTGATTTGCTTAACGATTTGTGCATACACTTTAGAATCATGTACGGCATAATAAGCATTTGCCTGTGATACGACAAAACCTGTTACAGCAACCGCCCCAAAGACGGTTACTGCTATTAATTTTGTTTTTTTATCATTTTTTAGTTTATTCAGAAGGTCAAGAGGTAGTGACATAACTACTACTCCTTTCTTACGATACACCTTGATATTTGAGCCATTTATCTATAAATTCATCGGTACTTGATACGGATTTAAAAAATTCTTTGGCGGTATTTTGATCTTTCACGCTTGTGGCAGTAACAAAAGCACCTTCATAGCTTTTTTTATCATACTCTTCTCTAAGACCTAATCTAAAGATTCTGGAACCTAATTGTGATTTATAGAAATAATCTTCTTTAGCCTCTAAATTGGCTACAATTTCAATTTCAGTAGGGTTTAAGCCAAAGCGTTCGTATAACTCTCGAGATACGTCATTCATTGTTGGATTAGCTAAGAAAATCTTTGTTTGCATGTTATTAGATAGCAAAGGAACAATATCAGGTGTGAAATCATCTAGATTTTGTGTTGCCATAATAACAGAAGCATTAAATTTCCGTAGTGTACGAATATAACTAATGATACGGCTTAAAAATTCTGCATGATTCAAAAACGCCCAACACTCATCAAGTACGATCATAGTTGGTGGTATTTTAGCGTTCGCTTGTGCATCTTTTTCCGAGTAGCCCTGTTTTTTGAGTTCTTCTACAGCTAGATTAAACTCACTACTTAATTTACGTTGTATTCTGTGGAATAAATAGTCAACAACAGTACCTGCAATGGTAGGATTTTGTAATAATCTCTCCATTTCAAATACTTGCCAACGACCTTGTCCGAGTTTATCCTCATTAGCATCAAATAAATTGCCATATAAACCTTGTTGTAATTGAGATTCACCAACGTCAGCGATTGTTAAATTGTGAAGTACACGTCTCCACATTTCGTTTTGAACACGCCTTCTTAAAATAGAGAGTGTTTTATCACGATCATCTATATATCTAGATTCAATCAATGCTTTTTCTAAATCTCTTTTATCTACGTTGGTTACTTCTTCACCAATGGATTTAGCATAGGTAGATAGCCATTCTAACACCCATTCAACTTCTGAATGGTCGTGAATTTCTGCTAAAGGTTTAAAAGAAATTAATTGAGTATCTTCTAAGAGATTGTAATGATTACCACCCATAGCTAGTGTAGTAACTAGGGAAGAAGCCCCAATATCAAATGTATAAATTCGACTATTATGGTATTTCATAAAATGAGCGGATATTGTATTTAATAATACAGATTTACCTGAACCAGTAGACCCTACAATAAGAGTATGACCGACGTCCTCTACATGCAGGGATAGGTTAAAAGGGAGGCTTTCTTGCGTTGTACATTTTAATAACGGTGGACCGTCTAAATGTTCGTTATAAGATTGACCTTCCCACATAGACGTAATAGGGGCAAACGCTGTTAATGTTTCTGATGTTGTCAAAAACTTTCTTACGTTGCTTTGATAGCAACTAGGGATTGTACCTAGCCATGCTTTTAATGCTTGGCTTTTTTCTACAAATGGATTGAAATTCTTATGACTGAAAATTTCTAAACATAGCTTAGTATCTGTTTCTAATTGCTTTTTATCTTCGTTTAAGAGTACAAGTGATACCGTTAGATAACCTAAGCCGATAGCATCACGTTCAATAAGTTCAACGGCTTCTACAGCATCTTCTGCATTACTTTGGGAGATTCTGTCAACTTGTGTTGGATTATCATTACCGCTATTTTGATTTGTGATCTCTGCTAATTGTGCAGTTGCTTTTTTTGATGTAAACCAGTTGCCGTCTGCAATGCTATTAGCTTCTTTAATTGCTTCTGATTTGCTTAATGCAATATATCTCACAGAGTATCTAAATTCACTTGGTAAATAACGCAATGCATCAAATACATCAGTTGGGATTTCTTCTGGAAGCCCTTTAATACCGATTGTACTAATATATTTGTGACCTAATTTAGGTTCACGACCGCCTACAATTTCAGAATCAGAAATTTGTTGAATGATATAGGAATCAATATCTCCGCTTTGTTTGTGCGGTGTAGCTGAAATTGTACTATGTAAATAGGTAATCGTTTCTTCTTTTGATAATGGTTTAATCTCATCAAAAATAGAATGGAACATACCGATTAGCATTGCGATTTCATCAAGAAATTCAATTTCTTGATCTTTCATTAATTCGGCATAGTCTTTAACTAATTTATTGAATGTTTCGCTATCTTTGACTGATTTAGGATTTAAAGAGGACCAAAAATCACTCCAAATAGATTTAATTGTCTGAATAACAGTTTCATCACTATCATAAAAGATGTTAGAGAGTTTTGCTGTTGTTTGCGTAGGTTGACGATAGATAATTGTCAAATAATATTCAATTCTATATAGGTTGGGTTGTAATCTATCCTTCCTAGTTTCGTCAAATTTAGCCTGTAAGGCGTTTGCATTTGTTGTTTGGATATAATCCTCGTCATGATGCTTAGCCATTTCCCAGTGAAGAATATAGCCTTTTTTTAAGCGTTTTAATACGTTATTAACAGCCTCAAAGTAATGTACACCATTATCTTCGGTAAATGTTGTAGTATCTTTTGCTGAGAATTTAAATGTTTTTTGGATTGTGCCATTATTATTAGACACAACTGCGTTTTCTGACATGGTAAACCATGTGACAAGATCTGAAATATAGCCAGTATTTGCCATACAAACTCCTAATCGATAAAATAATTGTCCTTCATTTTTAGGTTATCTAATAAGATTTTGAAAAAGAACTGATCTTGTTCAAATGCAAATTTAACGATAGTCCAAAGGACAAAGAACACACCAAATAAAATTTTTGCACCAGTAAAATTAAAACCACCAAATAAAACAGCGGAAATAAAAGAAATTAGTACAATAACAAGAAGTATAGTTTTTGGAATAAAAAGAAAAACAATAGGTTTACTTAATGCACGATAGGTATTAAAAACCATACTACCTCCTTTAGGATTATTGTTAGAACACGTATAGGAACTATAAATAGTAAATGGACAGAGACCAGAGGTCTGGCGACATTTACTATTTATAGTTTTAGGTTCCCTTTGGGAACGGTGGGAAGGGGACTAAAAACCGTCTGAAATCGCAGCTACAAATGAAACAGCACTTAATGCTAGACAAATACCGCCTACTAATTTACAAATTGTAGACATACCATCACCACGATTATTCATAGCAAAACCAACACCAACAAACATAACCCCAATAATACAGAGATATTTAGCTGTTGTACGCAATTCTTCGATAAGACTTGCAAGGAAGTTGTTCCATGGCAAGGTGAGGGCTCCTGCAGGTTCAAATGGGAAAAGTGTTAAAAACGCTGTTAAAACAGCAAATGTAGTTGTATACATTAGATATTTACTAGTGTTGTTGTTTTTGATTGAATAGATTGTTTTTGATTTCAATTTGTTTGGTAAATTCATCATTTTTTTCTTTCTCCTGTGTTGCTTTAGCAATACGTTTGTTAAGCTCTTCTTCGGTAACGCTAGTTATAATAAACTCTTCATTTTTTTTATCATAACCGTCAACAAAGATAATATCATTAATTATACGATATGTACCTTTATTAGACACAAATTTTTGTATGGAAATGACGGCATGAATTGCATCACCGATTAAACTTCTAGCTAATCGATAATCATTAATTGAATCACTTTCTAATACTAATGATTCAATCCGTCCTAAAGTAGATACAGCACTATTAGAGTGAACTGTACAAAAACCGCCTTCGTGTCCTGTGTTCCAAGCTTTCAACATATCATGAGCGGTATGATCGCGAATCTCACCTACAATAATGCGAGTGGGGGAGAGACGCATAGAATCTTTTACTAAATCTCTTGCCGAGATTTTAACAGAACGATTACCACTTGTGAGAAGATTTTGTTTATCATCAATTGGACAAATTAATTCAGGTAAATCTTCAATCATAATGATACGGTCATATGGGGTAAGAATAGCTAATTCGTTTAATACTCCATTTAAAAAAGTAGTTTTACCAGAACCTGTACCACCTGCAATAACGATATTTTTATGATTTTCGATTAAGTATTTAATTGTTTTCCGATATAAAGGTGATAAAAAACCTTTTTGTTCATATTCATCTAGTGTAAAAATCCGAACAGGCTTTTTTCTAAGCATGAATGTTGGTTTTTTTACAATGGGTGGATATTCGATTTGAGCCCTTATATTTAATGATTCAATTTCAACAGATAATTTAGGGTGTAATTCATTAAGAATTTCATCATTGATACCAGAAATAGCGGTACAAATCGTCCTAACTTTATTTTCATCTAAAGAATCACCAGTATTTTTTCTGCCATAAATGGTATCGATACGCAATTGATGATCTTCGTTTACGTAGATTTCATTGACGTCTTTATCAAATACATAGCGTAATATATTTGCCCCTAAATCTCGTAATAAAGATGCTATTTTTCTAGGAATTTCTTGATTTGATTTTTCTTTAATCCTATATAGAATGTCATCAATATCAAAATTATCTGTTTTTATTTGCTGTTGGATAACATCATCATCATTAATAACATTTAAAATATTAGATGAAATTGCTAATGAATGATGTGCTTCTGATTGAATGATATCGTTTGTCATCATAGGCATTATTCCTCATTAGTATGGTGTTCTTCTTCACTAGCTTTATTTGATGCTTTAGAAGGAATGAGATTTAAAATTTCATTCAAATCTGTTGCTAAATCATAGCCTTTTTCCTTTAATCCGTTTACTAATGCTGTTTTTAATTTTGCATCTAGTTTTCGGATTTTTTCCTTTTTACGCATCGCTGCTTTTTGTTCACGTTCTTTTTCTTTTTCGATTGTTTCTAATAACGCTTGAATGTCGTCTTTTACGTTTGTTGTCATGCTGATAATTTCTCCTTATTTAACTCTAATACATTTGATTTCTGACGGCGATCCATGATAGCAAGCATCGTATCACGTCTTATTACAAGCATTTGATTATATGCATCGATTTCTTCTTCATTCTTTGGTTCATCAGGAATGATTGATTTTAAAGAATCAAAATACACTTTATATGCTCTATCTGAATTATATGCTTTTTCATGTAATTCATGATAGAGGTCATGGTTAAGAAAATACTCATCATCTAATTTTGTTGTATCGGTTAAAAAACCTTGACGATGTAGTAAATAGACAAGCATTTTATCGATACTATCTTTTAATCCATACACAGTACGATTAATTGTAGCGTGTACATTATCAGTATCGTATGGGATATACCCTTTATCAGCACTAGTCAGTTGATTTTTTTTGTTAAAAGATTCATTCAACAAAAACTGTAATCGAATATATGCTTCAAATAAATGTGTGTATTCTTTTTCTTCTTGTTGATTTTTAAATTCAGTAATTAGATTAATGACATTTGTCATTTGTCCTGAACGTGTATATTCTTTTCCTTCATTTGTAAAATCTTTTTCAATATTATCAAACTCTTCTTGTTGTAAAAATTGAATAGAAGCAAATATAGGCTCTTTATAGATATCAAGAGGTCGTAAACCAATTAAATTATGAGGATCTAACGATTTACCTGTATTAAGTCTCCAAATCATTTCATCATTAAGGAACCATTTATTTTTAGGTGATTTTACATTGACCGATTTACCGTCATTTGAAATAAAGATTAAAGAATTATTGCCTAACCGCCTTACTTCAGCAGGGTCAATTAATTTACGACCGATTTCAGAGGTAGATACGGTAGTCCTACTAAACCACCCAGATGTTGATGTAGACTCTTGTTTTAGAGTAACATCGCCGATTGCTTCTGATGCAAATTTAGCGGTTGTTTCGTCACGAGGCTCTAAATATATTTGCGTTTGCATGGATGTCATATAAGATTTATCGTTATCGTAAACCCCTAATACTTGGTCGATACCTTGAGCAATGAGTAAAAATTTTAATCCATAGGAGGCTGAATAGCCTGTAGTTCTAACTAATTCCGTCATTTTACCAAAAGCTGGCCACTCATCAATGAGTAGCAAGCATGGGCGTTGACGTTTGGCTTTCGCCTCATCTTCCATAATGCGAGACGTGATAATTTGGAAGATAAAGGAGAATAAATTTTTAACACGATCCAAATCAGAAGGGGGAACGACTAGGAATAAATCTGTTGGTTTAGATAATCCACGAATATCGCCAATAATAAAATCAGATGTGCATGTGTTTTCAACAATCGTTTTACTACTAAACATATTTAATGCTGTGATTGCTGTTGACAATACACCTGCAAATTCGCCACCCTCTTTAGCTACAAAAGAGGAAAATTTAGTTTTAACAACTGGGTGTAATTTAGGTGTTTTTGCTGATTCTGTTGTTATTGTAGCAATATTATCTACGTTAGATTCATCAATTCTACGGCGAATCATTGGTTGTTTTGATGTTTCACCATGCACCCACATATCGCAAGGAAAATGTTCAAATTCATTTATAATTCTCAAACATTTTTCTTTGACGTCGAAAACTTCTCCGTCCTCATCGAAGCCACCTGTAGATAAAAATTCGTATACATGATACATATTGGTTTCAATATAACCTTCATCGTGTGGCATTAAGTTATTTTTATAATTTTCTACTGCATGAGCATATTTTAAATGCACTACAACGCCAGTAATAATATCAATGGCGTTTGCCTTCCAATGGGCATCTTTACCTTCTGGAGAACCAACTAATAAGGTAATAACATTGCCAACGTCTTTATCTTCGTCTGGCGTACCCCAACGAATTTCATTCAATGGGTTAAAACGAGCCGTAGGGCGTAGATCAGTAGGAGCAAACTCAATTACATTATGACCGAGTACATGCTTTCGATATGGACCTGTTTCACGCAAATTTTCACGTTTTAAATCAGATACAATCATCGAACCCTTCCATTGTAAGCATGTAGGAATAACAATACCAACACCTTTACCTGCTCTAGAAGGGGCAATCATAATAACATGTGTTGGGTTATTATCAACAATATAATATCGATTTATAAAAAATAGGATTTGAAAAGTAATGAAAATACGCCGAAATGATTTATCATTAATGTTTAGGAATGATAAAAACTTATATTTTTTACCGATTTGAGTACATGTTTTTCTAATACTGGATAAAAATTTATGTAAATTTTCATAATCAATTAATCCTGTGTACCATGTTCCTAAAATAACTCCAGATAAATTATTAGATTCTTTAGGAGTCATAATAGATTTCATTTTTCTTAAATCTGATAACGTAGCCCATTTAGCGGTACCATGAGATGTGAGTTCCTTATTTGTACCTATTTTAATCGCAATTATAAGCCCTGCAACGAGGCTAACGAAACAAGCTGATAGATAGGTGTCAAACGGTGTAGAAAATATCTTAGGAGCCTGTTTATGGAACTCCATATACAAATCTATAAAGCCGAATGGATTTGTATATAGGATTCCTATTTTTGACATTCCCTCTGTGAGTGGGGCTGATGTTTTTTTCATTAATAGTGTAGTGGCTATTGTATTAGATATAAAAAAGCCCATACACGTAATAATCCCACCAATTATAAAGTTATACACTCATGAAAATCCTTTCTAATACTAAGTGGGGAAGTAGCCACCCTATATGCAGGGTGGCTACTTTTTAATTATTGTACATATGGTTTCACTCTAATATCTGCATGAAGCATGACATTAAATTGATAACCTTCACGAACTGTTCCTGTTGGTTGAACGGAACTGCTATTTTGTGTAGCAATAGAGGTCATACCACTAATAGCTTGTGCCATAGCACTTTTTAAAGCAGAATCAGATACTGATTCTGTATATGCACTATTGCTGTTATTGTTATTATTTGTGTGACTAGAATTATTAGTCGCAGCTCCTGCAAGACCTGCAAAGATAGCACCTGTCAATACGGCTCTGGTTTTTACCCAACTATGCGTAGAATATTTATCTTTTAAGCCAGTTTGACCGAGTCCGTCAATAGCTTCATAGTTAGGAAGCATCACAGAGTTACCATTAGGGAAAATAACACGTTGGAATGCAATATTAATGCGTCCGCCATTCATACCCATTGGCTCGCCGATTAAACGGCTACCTGCAGGAATTAATACATTATTACCTGTTACGCTATCGTATACATCTTGTCTAACGACAGCTGTTACAACGCTATTACTATTATCTGATGTAACTCTTGTAATTAATGTAGCAGGAATAACGGTACCTGCTTGTAATACTTCATCAGCTTTAGCTTGACCGCTAAAATTATTTGTACTATTTGCGTTATAGCGATCATAAGTATTTTGACCGCCATAATAATTTGTTGTATCCGATGCAAATGCCATAGAAGAAGTAGCAATAGCAAGCATTGCTACAAGTAATGTTTTCTTTAGTTTCATAGTATATTCCTTCCTATCGTTGAGAACCAACAACAGTAATGTAACCGTCATTAGTGTTATTATTGTAATTATTATTTACAGAGTTGTTATAACTTCCATTAGCGGATCCATTAGAAGATTGACCTGTACTTTCTCTCCACATATCAGATAAAGTTCTAGTTCCTTCTTGTTCTGGAGTATTAGATCCTTTATTACTACTAAAACTAAAGAAAATATCAGAAGAGTTCGCCTGTTTTTCCGCTTGTTCAGCTTGTGCTTGTTCTTGGGCTTTTTTAGCCAATTCTGCGGAACGTCTTTGCATTTCTGCTTGTTGTTCTGGACTTATTTGTTGCTGTTGTGGTTGAGATTGTGGGGTAGGTTGTGGTGTTACTTGATGACTATGATTATGATCATGTTCTTCTTGTTGCTTTTCATCATTTACTAAGCGATTAGCTTTATCATCAGCTGTCATTTTATTTTTATTGACGGATTCTTCCGTTCTAGTCGTTGGTTTTGATTCTTGGGAATCGCCACCAAACCATAAATAACCAATACCGATAATAAGAATAGCGACAACAACACCGACTACCTTTTTATTTAATTTTTTGGGTTCCTCTGGGGTAGGTTCCAAATCAAGTTTAGTATCTGCCATAGTATTTCTCCTTAATACTGATAACGTGTTAAAACTATAAGATTAATAAATTGCTATACATGTAATAAACTAGGATAGTCTATTACATGTATTAATTTATTAATGATTTCGCCTTGGGGCGAATTAAAAGTGGGGAATAGGGCGGTTATTTTGTACTTTCTTGAATCCGATTAATTTTAATTTGGATATCTTGGGCTTCTTGTTCGTCCTTTGTTTTTTGTGTTGGTGTTGCTTTACTTTGACTGCCGATACCTAAATCCGCTTGTAATTGAGCGATTTGTTGATCGATTTCTTTCGTATCAGGTTTCATAGAAGCCTGATTAAGTTCAGCCATAGTATTCAAATTTGAGCGATACATTCGCTCTTTGAGTGGTGTGTAATTTTCTTGTACAGACACGGTATTTGGTGTATTAGTTAGTGTTTTTGCAAGTTCAACAACATCTACAGGTTTGTTGTTTAATTGTTTATTAATTTTTCCGTTATCTGCTTTTTTGTTTTCTGTTTTTCGTTTTACTTCAATCCAAGAATTTTTACTGAATTGGATTTTAAATTTTTGACCAACTTTATCAATTTCAATAAAGTCACCTTTTAAACGATAATTTAATAATTGTGGTTTATTAGCATCGTCAATTTGATAGAAAGTTGGAAAATTATTTTTATTTTCCCTGCGTAACTCAATGTATGTTTTTGTTCCGTCATCAAAAATTTTAGTTGGAACATATTGCTCATTTACGTTATGAGCTTTCATAGTATAAGTTTGAGTGAATTTAGTATTGCTTAGTTGATTTAACTTATTGTTGAATGCAACTAATCTAGAACGTTCTTCTTCTTCTTGACGCATTCTATCTTGTTTATCGAGTTCTGGATATTCCCAGAGAATGACATATTCACCATCATCTCTTGTTGAATTTACAATTAACCGATAGACACGTTGATTGGT
>RBWB01581414.1_pt1 | contig 25198 bp, 29 predicted proteins | sample 2014201 | NCBI WGS metagenome assembly RBWB01 (sample SAMN10133834, study PRJNA383868) | Human oral metagenome, whole genome shotgun sequencing project. | isolation source: supragingival plaque isolated from 88 juvenile twins | host: Homo sapiens | place: Australia
AGAACAAGAATTTCCTAAATTTTAGATAGCAGTTCGATTCTGCTCGGGGGTACAATCGCATCGAAAGCCCCCTCTGTAAATCAGTGATTTGCAGAGGGGCTTCTATTTACAGCGGACGCTTTCACGGACGCTTTTGGGGGAAGACAAAAAAGAAGGGCGAGGAAGTGTTCACTTCCCCGCCCTGTTAGACGTTGCGAGATTACGAAAATAATCACGTACATCTGAGAGCATAAGCTCGTTTGAATTCAGCACCCCGAAGGGTGGACACGTAGAAGCGTGCACTCATCTACACTGCAAAGATAGGGAAACTTTTGATACCACCAAACACCCGCAGACCTTTTTCGTGACCTCACGAAAATGATGTCACGCTAAATCAGCCCCCGAAGGAGCGGTAGCCACAACCTGCGGGACACCCACGCACCGAGGGCGAGTGCAACAGCGAGCAGGGGCGCAAAGGCCTTGAGTCGCCACGCTTGCCACGCAGTGAGCTTGGCTGGGACTTCCACCACCTCGGTGATGCGTACGCTATCTACTCGCCCAGTATTGATGGTATCCACCCGCCAGCGGTCACGCCAGCGGTACACCTCCTTGACCTTGTAGATAGTATCGCCAGCCATACGCTCGGTGAGGTATATGCTATCGTGTACGTACACGCTATCCAACCGCCAGCGGTCACGCCATTCTGTACGGGTGCGCTCGACGGGTACGACATGCACCTTCGGGGAGCATGAGGTCAGGAAGTAGCCCAGCAGTGCCACGGCTACGACCACGATGAGCGTCTCCCACCATTCTAATCTATTTGTTTTCATCGTAAATCTGTGTAAATACTTTGTAGGGTAGCCACAGCTTGCTACCTTTGTAGGAGAGAGGAGCTGGAGCTGGAGATTGGCTTTCAGATTTCGTCATCATTTAATCCTATCCAGCCACGCCTCTCTATGCGCCCTGCCGATTGGTGGGGCGCAATTATTTATGGCTGAGCCTCGCCAGCCTCAGCTTCCGCCTTGGCTTTAGCTTCGTCCTCAGCCTTCCACTGCGCCTCTAAGGCTCGGGCTTCCTCCTCGGGCATTAGCTCGTAGAGGTGTGCGTCCTGCTTCGGGCATCGCACGAGGTAGCCTACGCTACGGCTCTCACGGCTCCCACGTCTCACGACCATCTGCCCCTTGGGCGCTTTAATTCTCACTGAATGCTCACGTTTCATAATCAAGTTGTTAAAGGCTACTTATAATTGATAGTCCAACCCTTGTCGCTGGCCGTATCTCCGAGGTCTCCGAGCGCTTCCTCGTTTGTCTCGAGTAGCTTACGATTTAAGTCTATTCGCTGACTGCTGACCTCCTGCACGTTCTCGAGGAGGTATCGCACGCTATCCATTGAGAGCTTGGCGCAGGCGGAGAGGTCAATGCTTACCTTTAGCCCCTTAAGCCGCACCTCCTCGAGGGAGGTGCAACCGTTAAAGGCGTTTACCGCATCCCTGCACTCCGAGAGATCTATGATGGCGTCGATTTTTCGGAGCGAAGAGCATCCATAAAAGGCCATATTTATACTTTTTAAGCCCACGCCAAACACGGCGGTCACATCTGTAAGATTGACGCACCCATTGGCCATCTGATCGATATTCTCAACATTAGAGCAATCTCCAAGACTAAGAGATTTAAGCGCCTTGCATCCAGATACGAGAGAGTTCATATGTTTGCATAATGGGAGCCCACCAATCTCTAGACTCTCAAGGAGGACGCAGCCGTTGAAGGCTGACCCTGCCGTAGTGACTTTAGCCATAATTGGCAGCTGCGCAGATGTCATCGACGTGCATGAGAAGCACATATACGAGATGTCTACCACTTCATCTACCTCCATAAGCGTTGGCATCCTTTTCAGTCTTGAACACCTGCCGAGCATATATCTCAGGCTAGCTGGTGCGTAGCCTCGGTACACCCTCAGTGCCGGAAATTCATCCGAGACCCAATCTAGAAGCTGCTGCTCTTTGAAGATGTCAATCACTGGAGCGTGGATCTCATTGATGAGCCGTGCGAGATCGCCGATGCCGTTGCTCTCCTTCGCTGGCACTCCCTTAGACTTGATAGCGTTGATGATCTCCCTGCGCTGGCGGTCAAGCTCGTACACTTGGTCTGCTGTCATATCTGTTTCTGTTGGTTGCACTCCCGCTCCCTTTAGTATGAGGAAGAGAAATTGATAAAAGAAGTCGTTTGCGTTTGACCACTGCTTCTCGGTCATTGGCGTGCTGTCGGTGGTCGTAGCGCGGTAGGAGGCATAGGCGCTATCGCCCTTGTCCCCCTTCTCCCCCTTGAGCCACGCCAGCCACGCCTGTTTGTCGCCAGTGTAGCCTTCACTCACAGCTACCTCGTAGGCGCTATCGCCCTTGTCCCCCTTCTCGCCCTTGAGCGACGCAATCCACTCCGTTAGGCTACCCTCGTAGCCCTCCGATTTGGCGAGTTCGTAGGCAGATAGCCCAGTCTCTCCTATGAGTGTCTTTAGCCACTCCTCACGGCTACCCGTATAGCCAGCACTCTTGGCGACTTCGTAAGCGTCTGCTCCCCCAAGGCTCCTTAGCCACTCCTGAAGTGTGCCTTGGTAACCCTCCTGCACCGCCAGCTCGTAGGCGGATAGACCAGTATCGCCACGCAATCCCTCCAGCACGTTAGCCTGCACTTTGACGGGCGTCTCGTTGCTACCGTACTTCGTGACCTTGCAGAGAGGCACTACTATCTCGTAGTCGTGGTATCCGTCGGCGTAGTATTCGTCGGGAATGCGCCCCGTGGCGGTCATCGTGTACACGCCGAGCCCCAGATGTCGTGAGACGTCTGCCGTGACCTCGACCACCAGCTTCTTGTCTTCGATGGTGTACGGGATGGTCGCTATTTCCATTCCGCTCTCGCTTGACACCATCACGTGCAGTCCTTCCAGCTCCGCAGGGTCAAGCACTTCCCCCGAGGGCTGTTTTACAAGCTCCACGGGGATGCGTTTGTCCGTGCCACGTTGCACCAGCTGGAGCGCCTTGCCGTCGCTCTTACTTCCAAATGATCGCATATATCGTCTGTTGTCGGGGTGGTTGGTTGCAGGCGCAGGCGGTCACCCCATTACCGCCAGCCCTGCCGTGTTAGTTACTTTAGTCGGGTGAAGTTCTTGCCGTCGTTTGTCGTCATCGCTTCCTGCCGTGGCATTTCGCCCAGCGGAGGTATGGCCACATGCACCCACAGGCTCTGCCCCTTGCGCTCGTAGATGACCTGCTGGTAGCCTCCACGCTTGCGGATGATGTCGAACAGCTCACGCAGTCGCTCGGGCTTCTGCGCTGGCACGATGTCAGCGGCCTGCCCAGCAAGGTGCTGGCTCTTCTTCACGCCACCGACGGCGTGGTTTACGTCCCAGCTTCGGAAGCCCGATGTCACCTTGATAGGCTCGCCGAACTCCTCGCGGATGCCGTCGAGGTAGTCCATCAGTCGCAGGAGGTCTCGCTTCTGCGTGGCGTTGGGGGTGTTGTCATATCCTCGGAGCACGGCCGTTTGGCTTCGCGTCAGCTCCTCGAGGGTGAAATACTTACTCATAGTCTATTCTGTTTTTGCGAGGTTACGGACTTCATTCAGCGCCTTTGCCAGCTCCTTAGCCAGCTCCTGCGTCTGCTTAGCGCTGTTCTTAATCGAGGTAGTGTCGTGCTTTGGTAGATTTTCCCACACACTCCATCCCTCCGTGGCGACTGCTCCGATCGCCCCAAAGACGGTCAGATACGGAAGCTCGGGGATCGATATACGCGTCTCGAGGTCGATTATGAACAGTAGGACGTCGAGGAGCGCCAGCATAGCGATAGCGAGGTAGTAGATGAGGAGCTTGCCGAACACACGGCGTGCGATACTCGACTGGATCTTTTGCTTCGCTCGCCTTGATCGCATTACCCCCGTGATCGTATCGATAATTACGGCGGCTAATACGATCAGCAGGGCTACCGCCATCAGCGTGGCCGCCTCCTGCGCTTCCTCGGGGGAAAAGAATTTAAACATAGTCTCTTGGTTTTGGTTGGTTATCGTGTTTTATGTCGAGCAGCTACACTACTTAGCTGCAGAATATCCTTTGCACGGATCTTACCCTCTACCTCCACTCGGATAGATGCTGCGGAGGTCAAGTGGTTGGCGAGTCTCCCCTGCTGAGCCTTGTTAAGTATCAATTCGCCAGGATTGACTCGAGCGAGGACTCGGTCGCCCGAGCCATCACCACCTGGCACGATACCTCCATTGGCGAACTTCGGTATCTTCTTTGCCGAAGATGATATGAGAGCAATAAGCCCTCCCACGGCTACCGCAGCGAGAGCCACACCGATAAACGGGATGCCCGCGTGTGCCTTGGCAGCCTTTGCTGCTGCACCGACCGTGTCCGCAGAGGTCTCGGCCTGCGTGGCTGCGATACGTGCTGTCGTAAGCCCTAACTCCGTGGCGGTAGATGTTGCCTCCGTTGTTGTCACAAGCGTTCTGCCTGCAACCTGCTGTGCCGTGAGAGCTTGCTCTGCTGCAGCCGCCACTTGTCGAGCCTGCGTAAGCCCCTCTATCATCTTCACAAGAGAGAGGATCGTGTCGATACCCTGCGTCGCAGAGTCAAACACCGAAAAGAAGCGTTCCCACGCAGAGGCCTGCACATCTGGGTCAAACGCCTTTTGCAACTCACTGAATGCGCTCTTGAGGTGGCGAGCGCTCTGTGCAACGGACTTCAAGCCTGAAAACGACTGGTCTTTGACCGCTTCTCGGTACTTCTTGAGGTCAGACTGAATAGTCGCCACCTTGATAGCTTGGTCGAGCGTCTTGGTCTCCTTCTGCGCCTGCTTGAGGGCCTCCGAAACATCCAGCCCAGCCTTTTCAGCCTCCTGAAGCTGGCGAACGTAGTCCTCCATAAGCTGCTTCTCTTCTCCGAGCTTCGTGGCTTCGTCCTTTTTGTAGTCGTAGCTCGTATCTCGCACACCCTTAACTGGAGTGGCAGCCTTAGCGATAGAGGAGAGGTCGCTTGAGAGCTTTTCGCCCAGCTCCTTTTTGAGATTCTCCTGCCCCTCGGTGGTCGTGGCTGTCTGATTGGCTCGCTCACGTGTAGATGATATGAGCTTAGCGAGAGCTTCTGCGTACTCATCCTCCTTGAGCCTGCCCTCCTCTCGTGCTTTCTCCAGCTTCTTCGCCTCGTCAGCGTAGTTGCGTTGCAGGTTTGCAATATCGGAGACAGCGTCGATCTCGCTCATCTTAGCCTTGACATACTCATTGTTTAGATCAAGCTCACCATGCGCCTTTATGGTTGCGTTCAGCTCGGCCTTCGCACGCTCCGCCTTAGCTCTACGCAGATCATCCTCCGTAGCAAGGCCGTACTTCACCTGCACTGTGATCAGTTTTAGTTCCGCTGCACTTCTCGCCTTCTCCTCAGTTACCTCCCTTTCTACAAGCAGATGCGTCTTTAGACTGTTATACTGCTGGTCGTTGAGAGCCTTCTCCCCAAGGAGTGATGCGAGCTTCTCCCGATACTGAGTGGCAACCTTGTCAAGTGCAAGGCGATACTCCTCTTCGGAGATAATGCCTGCTGCACGCTGGTTGTGCAGTTCGTTGAGTTCCTTGGCGGCCGCCTCTCTCGTGCGCTGTAGTTCGCTCTTCTTCTTGCTCTTCTTTAAGTCGTCGTCGGAGGAGCTTGACACGCCACCTCCACCAGCTAAGCTCCCGCCAATAGACTTTACCTCGCCTTGAGCTTCACCCTCAATCTTGATACGCTTGACTTGAAGCTCATTAGTCTTTATCTCTGCATCATTCGCAACCAGCTGGCTCGCAGAAGCATCCCTAAAGGTCTGATAAGTGAGCCCTTCCTCCAGGATAGACACAATAAAACTCTTGGCTTCTTTTGAGGCATCAGTGCCAAACAGTTCCTTGTATATCCCCTTGAGTTGGCCTAACTTGCGCTGATTATCCGTAGAGGTTCGTACATCCTTATCGTATGTAAATCCCTTCAAGTAGCTATTCCTTTGAGCAACTGAAAGCGAGAATGATTTGGCAAGGACCTTTCCAACTCGCTCCATATCGTCTGCAGAAAGACTCTTACCCCCCTTTTTCAGGTACTCCCCATATAGGTCTTGAAGAGGCTTCTTATTCGTCTTTGCAGTTTCGCTGTAGAAGTCAATCTGTCTATCGATCTCCTTTAGCTGGAGTATCTTGCTTACGACATTCTTGATTCGGTCGTACTTCCCTGCAATTCGGTCAAGAGAGCCCTCCTGCAAGCCCAGAGACTTCTCTAATTGGTGCTGTACCGTCTTCTGCTCCTCGAGCTTTCCATCTAAGCTCTGATAGAGATTAAATAGGCGTAAAATCTGTACCTCCTCATCGCTTCGAGTAGACTTGATTTCCCTCTGCTTGGCGAGGTACTCATTCTGCAGTCCGTTAATCTCCTTCTGCTTACGATACCAGTCCACAAGTGCGGTCACGATAGCCGTGATGCCTGCGATAATCGCCATAGGCGCAATCGTGGACATAAGACCACGGATAGTCGCCAGCGTGGAAGCCCAAGCGAGTTTTACGGTGGTGGTGGCTCTTGCCCATAGGGACACCGTGGTGGACGCTGCGTTGGTTTGCTCTGCAATGATCTCGCTTGCAGGTCGGAACGAGAGGTTTCCTGCATTGCTGATAGCTCGCTGAGTGTTCAGCACACCAGCAACCGATGCAGACGACGAGGGGAGGTTGGTAGCTCTCCCTCCGATATTGTAGTGAGCCTTATCCGCAGAGGCCTGCAGAGCGGCAAGACGCTTGATGCGCGCTTCTTCGTTCTTCGCACGTGCCTCTGCGAGGAGTTCGCGTCTGTTGTGGTTTGCCTTATTCAGAGCGTCACCAGTGGCAGCGAGCGCACGTGCATTCTGCTCCAGCTTACCAGCTAAGCGCGCTTCTTCTCGCTCTCGCTTCGTGATATTCGCGAGTTGCAGACGTGACTGATCAGCAATGGCCCTGTCGTACTCACGCTGGCTCTTGGAGACTATTGCGGCCTGTTCCCTCTGCAGGTCGCGGATAGCCTTCTGCTCTTCGGAGGTGTATCTCCCAGCCTTGTCAAGGGCAGAGGTAGCCACCTTGACATCCTTTGGCGAAGTTGCAGCCTCCAGCGCACGCTTGGCAGCGGCCACTCGCTCATCCTTAGCTCGCTCTATCTGCTCCTGCTTGGCTATAATCTTGGCGGCTGACTCATCATTGGCACGTTGGAGTGTGAGCTTAGCATTGGCAACTCTCTGTGCTGATTCCTCCTCGCTTCTCTGCATACCACGGAGTAGAGCCTGATGCTCGTTCAGCAGGGTGCGCTTCTCCGTCTGTGCGTTGGAAAAGTTGTCTACCGCCTTTTGGAAGCGCACATCACCAGTGTATTTGGCTACCTCCAGTCGCTTCTTCTCCTTCTCCGTGATAGTTCCTGCCGCCTGCACAGCCGCCTCTGCACGCTGGAGCTGTTGCTGGGCTTCTGCGAGGGCCTTCTGTGCTTCCAGCTTAGCCCGCTTCGCCGACTCCTTGGCGGCCGCCTCGTCAGCTATGGCCTGCGCCTGCGATGCCTTGATAACCGCACCTGCCTGGCTCCAAGTTGCAGAGAACTTTCCCCACAGACGCGCACCGAGCAAGCCACCCGCCCAAATGTACAAGTTGGAGAGGTGCGTGCGCAGGTAGTCCAGCAGGTCCTTTACCTTTTCTACAAGAGCCTTGAAGTTGTCGTACACGTGCAGAGAGTCCGCAAGGCTGGTAAAGGAGTTTTTGAGACGGCCAAGAGAACTCTCGAGGTTGTCGGTGCTGGTGTCCCCAGAGAGCTTCGCCAGCTCGTCGGAGAACTTACCCATAATCTCGGCACTGCGGAGCTTACCCTCCTTGAGGAGCTTGTCCAGCTGTGACATCGACACGCCCGCAGCGTTCGCCATAGCCTGCATAGCCACTGGCATACGCTCACCAAGCTGGCGACGGAGTTCTTCGCTTGAAATCTTCCCCTTACTCATCATCTGGGTAATGGCCATCATCGTAAGAGCCGCCTCCCCGCCCGAGATACCGAACGAAGCCATAGCCTTACTGATATTGGAGAAGATGCGTTCCTGCTCCGCCATAGCGATGCCAGCGGGGGTTGCAGCCGCCTTGAACTTAGCGAACGCCTCTGTTGTCCCAATGAGGTCTGTACCGTACTTATCTGTAAGCTCTGCGAGGAACTTCAAGCTACGGGCATACTCGCGGGTGTCCGTGCTTATATTACGAAGGACAACACGAGCACGCCCTGCCTCTCGAGCCGTATTGACAAGAGAGGAGATAAAGCTACTGATAGAAGTAACGCCTGCGCCCAACGCACCAGCCATTGCAATGGCTTGGAACTGGATGCCACGGAGTGAAGCCTTGGCGCTCTCGGCTTGCTGCTTGAACTTATCCGCAAGCAGCTCTAATCGGACGGAAAATGAAAGATTATTAGCCATAGGCTGGTAGGCTGAATGTGTGTATTACTTATCTGCGACTACGATTTTCGCATCCTTGAGCTGGTCAAAGATTGCCTGACCTACATCCTCGCTCTCAGTCTCCCACGGGAACGGTAGGAGCTTCTCTGGGGAGCATACGGAGTCCTGTGCGAGGTGTGGGAGCATCGACATCCAAGTGAATAGGCGCGTATACTCGAGCTTCTCCTGCTTGCGCTTCTGTATGGCGTTAAGAATGGCGGGTATCTCCCACAACTCCATTCTGTCCATAACATACCCTGCATCAATACCTCCGTCCACGATTATCATATTGGCGATAGTCGTGAAGTCGGGTCCGTCATCTTCGCTATCACTGGACTCGCCACCTCCTGCGTCATCAGATATTGATGCCGTGATAGGAGTAAGCTCCTCAAGAGTGCGCTCCAGTCGCCCATATAGATGCGACGATACCTCTACGCTATCCAAGACAGACACCCACGCATTGAAAGGCATCTTACTACCGCCATCTTCGCACCTCTGCAAGCAGTAGATGAGGAGAGGTATCTGCTCCCCATCTTGGATATTCAGTGTAGAGAAACTCCGCGCGGAGAGCTTCTCGAAAAGAAGTACCGCGCGGAGTGTCAGTGGAAATGGTACGCTGTCCATTAGAGCGTAATCCCTGCGGCGGTAATCGCTTCGGTGCTGCCGATTTCCTTATCCGCCTTATCCTTGAGAGGACCAGAGCCGTTCAGCGTGCAGGAGAAGGTCTCGTACTCCCCGCCAGTGCTATTCTTGCTAAGGTCGGAGATAGTGACCATACCCTTACGGAGAACTTCACCCTTAGTTACAGTACGAAGACCTGCCGCATCCTCTGCGATAGTCACCGCGCAAATCTCGAATGTGACAGCCTTACCTGATGCGGCAAGGTTTTCAAGAGCGTTGTAGGACAGATGCCCAGCGGAGTTCGATACGTACGCTTCGATAGAGGCGGACCAGTCATTTCGGCCACCGAGCTTATCGGGGCTCTTCCCCGACATCTTACTGGAGATTTCGATCGTCTGCGGTGAGAACTTGAAATCATCCTTCTTCACGTAGGGCACGAACAGCCCAGCGATGAACATACTAGACGACTCGCCTCTGACGAGGTCCACGTTCTTATTGTATTTGGGGTTGGGAGGTGTTTGAGTTGCCATAAGAACTGCTATTTAGTTATTGGTTTTGGTTATGATATTTCGAACGTAAGTGACTGGAAGAACTTACCATCAGAGTGGCCTTCTTCGGACTCGTCGAGCGTGGCACGTGTTTCGCTCCAGCCCATCGTCTTTCCGACCTCATCATTGCGACCACCATCGAGTACAGCATCCACCAGCTTCACAAGCTCGATAGAGCTGTCGTACTCATCGGAGAAGCATAGCACGGTTACATAAGCCTCGCTGTGCGTGTCGCCTGACTTGTCGCGGTCACGACCGTAGGCGCTGCGATATACGATTATGTAGTCGCCAGTGGTTTCTTCGGGAGCTATCACGGGGAAGATTTTGTCCCCTACCAGCTCACGCAACTCCTCACACGCAAGGAGCTTGCTACGCACCCACTGGGCGGTGTGCCATTTTCTGTTGTTGTCGAGATAGATACTCATACGTTGGTTAATACTTTCGTGACCCCTGCAAGGAGTATTCGCTGTGCGCGTGGCGTGCTTCTCTGCTTGGCGTGCGTCCAAAAGAGGGTGGGTAACACCCTACCTCTGAACTTCCCGCTCCGTGTGTATCTGTCAGCCGTACCCTTGTCAATGAGATGGGCGTGGTTAGCAGCTTGAGACTCCTGACCCATCGCCGTCGCTCCATTGACATAGAGAAAGCCTGCCGACACAGACACACGTCCGCCTCTTCCTCTGCGTGGCATACGCCTACGAAGCCCTCGGATGAGGTTACCTCTCGGCACGTGCCCATTCCTATTCGGCTGTTTGTACAGAGGGGGCAGGGTCGTGCGAACATCCTGCTGGTACACCTCCGCAGCACGGAAGAATGGTTCACGCAGACTCTCTGGACTTGGAGCATCCTTGAGCCTTCCGATAAAGGCTTCCACCTCGGGAAATCCGTTGAGAGAAACTACATCAGGCATACTCTATTCATCCACATAGCGAGCTGTGACCTGCACCGTTCTGTCAAGCATAGGCTGGAGCAGTACGATGCGATAGAGTGCGCCATTGAAGCGAAGCCACCCAGCGGCAGATAGACGCTTATCAGCACGAACCACGAACACCACAGCCGAGGTATCGACAACCTCACGGGCCTGCAAGCCGTCTTTGTCGTAGGTCGGGCGAAGCGTTCGGAGGTAAGCACGAGAGCGGAAACTCTCTACCAGCTCCTCCTTTACCGCACCCGACGCACTCTGCGCCTTTACAGCCTTGAGGAATATCAGTCGGTGAGTGAATGCTCCTGCGTTCATCGCTCTAATCGGTATCTGCCTATGAGTGAGCCAAGCGAAAAAGCAAGCTCCGTCACTCGCCCAACACGATACCCCTCTCGATCAGCGTAGAAGCGTGCGACTATCATTCGGAGAGCGTGCCGAAGCGCTGGAGGCAAGTCGCCCGAGGCCTGCTCCACCTCGACCAGCGGACGGCAGAGAAGCCCAGAGAGATAGTCCTCGGCAGTATCAATAAGCTCGATAATGAAGTCGTCATCCTCTTCGTGGTCTACGTTCAGATGCTTCTTTGCTTCCTCGAGAGAGATATATGCGGGCATGGCTTACTTACGCTTTACGCTTCAAGCAGGAGAACGCTTCTGGACGGAGCACCGTAATGGAGTAGTCGCCATTGAGAGTGAAGTTGACGCGGTCTTTAATGCCATCGTACTGCGCATAGAGTCGGTCGCCGCTGCCGTAGTGGGCAAGAACAGCATAGGATAGCACGCCGAAGAGGATAGCATCCTGTGGCATGAACGTGGTGGCAACTACAGGGTATTCGTTCATGTGGCCACCCTCGAGAATCATCTTTGAGGCGCCCTTTTCTACAGGCGTAGTCTTTAGTAAGTTGTAGGTTTTAGGGTGGACGAAGTACGCAGCGCTACCATCCATCTCGATATCCACACCAAGCACCTCAGACTCAAGCTCGGTAACCTCACTCAAGGTAGGACTCACGGTTTTGCTCCACGAAGAAGAGACTGGAGCAGCATAAGGCGTAGCAAGGATAGAGCCTATGCCGTTGTTCGGACCAGCAGGCGCAGTCTTCGCAAACAAAGCTACGTTGAGAGCTTTGCCAACAGCCTTACCAAGTCGAGAAAGAACGACAGCTCGGAGATTAAGACCGCCTGAGTTGATAGCCTGCGACGTTACGGGTACGTAGACGCCGACACGCTCGGACTTAGCAGAGATCTTACTAAGGTCAATGTTCTGGTCGGAAAGAGCGACATCTTCGCCTGCGATAGTGGCTGTCACTCCAGCGAGAACGGGCCATACAGGCTGACCGACAACCCCCGACTGCATCTCGAGACCTACCTTCGTATGGATAAGCTCCGCCTCGAGTGGCTCTACAATACCTTGAATGACTTTTGGCTGAGCTGACTCTACGTTCGTCGTCATCGTTGTTGCACGTTCCTCAAGGGGAACATCCATTCGAGACGAAATGGCTCGAGCAGCACCTTCAAGGAAGCGCTTAGCCGCTTCTATTTGCTCACCTGAATTGTCGTGCTCGAGAGCCTTAGAGACGATAGCGTTAAGGCTTCGCTCCTGCATATCCTCGCTAACTCGTACAAGCTCGCGCTCTTCATCTTCGGTCAGCGCACCAGCGTGGCGCTTACCCTGCAGCTCCTTGAATCGCACGTGCAATTCGTGCAGCTGTTCTTGTTCCTTTGTCATAGTTAATTGGTTAAATGGTTAAAGGTTGGACTTGGTTATGTCAGCCCAGCGAAGAGCGCGCTCAGCCAATGGCGTACGCGCAACTGGCTCGGGAGCTTCCTCGGTGGTCGTTTCTTCTTGGACTGGTGCGGGAGTAGGCTCTTCGGTTGGCTCGGGTAGTCCTCGCTCCTCATCGAGAGCCTTCTTTGAGCGTTCTGCAGATGCAGTGGTTGTTGGATAGGCGGGGATGCTTACAACCGACACATCCCCGATATACGAGAAGTGGTCAATGTGACGAAGCCACGTACCGTCCTCATTTTTCTCCCAGCGAGTGTCACCCTTATTGACACCGAAAAGGAATGAGGAGGAGCGCAGGTCCCCTCTGCGAAGGAGCTCCAGCGTGTCGTTCCCTAACTGCGTATTCGGAGCGTCAAATCGGTAGAGGAGTCCGCTGTCCGTGATGGACAGATGCAGGCTACCCTCTCCGTTCGTGCTTCGTGCAAGGAGCTTCGTGCGGTCGTGCTCATAGAGGGCAAGGACATCGGAAGAGCGGAGCAATTCCTCCGTCACTGCGCCCTTGTGTACAATCTCTCGGAATGCACGCCCATCAAGGAAGTCATACAAGACCTCACTCTCTTCTTCGTACACGATAGCAAGCCCCTCAATAGTGCGGCTTCCCTCACTTTGGAGTGATGGAGCGGCCAGCTCACTGGAGCTACTTCTGAGCTCGAGTATTTTGTTTTTGCTCATATCTGTATTGGGCTTTATATAACGTAGTTATAATGCGTATTTTGACACCACTTTTAGCTATTCCTGTACGATTTTGGTTTGCTCTCCATCTGGGTGCAACTCCTCAATACTCGGGCGAGAGGTAATCGGAGCTACGTTACACGTGATAAATAGCTGGTCGCCTCCGTCAATAGGCTCTCTGTTCTCGAAGATTCGCCCCTCATTTGGAGTCATCACGCCTGCTTCCACACTGCTCTTTACGTACTCCGCACGTGTGCGCAGGTCGGTGGCGAATAGGCGGGAGAGGTCAAAGCGGATGCGCTCGGATGCTCGTCTCCCCCTTGGGAGGAGTTTCACAGAAAACTCCTGCTCAATCTGCAGTATAAGTGGCTGTAGCGTTTGGTTGAGGAAGTTAATCTGCGAGTTCTCTGCTTCCTTGTAGTTCGTGCTTTGGTCTGCGAACACCATATAAGGGTGCACACCAAAGAAGCGACATATATCCAGCACGGAGTACTTGCGCACCTCGAGGAGCTCTGCATCGGAGTTGCTCATCGAGGACTCGATGAACTGCATAGACCCAGATAAGCGAATAATTCTGCGCCCCTGAGCAATCTCGCTGTTCACTCGGTCTGCCACTCGGTCTGCCACATCAGCATCGAGTGCGCCAAGCCCCTGCAACTCATTTCCGCCAACTAGGAAGCCGCTCTTTTGGTTGCCCGAGAGCAGTCCGTTATTCGTCTGCTTATCTGCGTTGGCACTGAGCGAGAGCGACAGAGAAGCGTACCTGATAGTAGATACTCCAGTGTAGCCACCATCGAGGCTGTTATTCTTTAGGTGGATGATCTCGTCAGCGGTGAACACGCCATTGATATTCCATACGTAGTCCGACACGCTGTACGTATTGCTATTCGTATCGTAGGATACCGAGCCGTCTCCAAGAAGAACTATATCCAGCAACTCACCACGAGAGGAGAAGCGAGGATATATATAGGCGTTCCCCGAGAGGAGCAGTCGAGCTACGACATTCTTGAGCAGGACGAAGAAGTTCTGCCTGCTGTTAGCCTGTCCTGCGAATAGCGTATTTAGCTGCGTATCTCCCGCATACTTAAAGATACTCCCCGAGCGCTTTAGGTGCTGAAGCTCGAGTGACGCGATAGTCCCAGAGAGAATATCCACACATCGGTACACGCTGGCAATAGCCATTGCGCTATCAGGCGTAGACACCGAAGGTGCGTTGAATTGATTTACAAACTCCTGCACGCTTCCGACAGATGCGCACTTATCGCCACCAGCGTAGTACGACCGCTTGAAGAAGCGAGTGAAGAATTGAGAAATGGTCATTTTATACGATAGTTTTGAAATGGTTGAACAGCCAGAAGCACATCAAGCAGGTGATAGCTCCGTCAATCTTGTCCGAAGCCACAGCCTTGACGGGCTTGCGGTTTTCGAGTCGGTCCTCGTCTATCACAGCGTTGCCAAAGCAGTATGCCGTGATAGGATTAGGGTCAAACGTGATACTATCCTGCGACAGAGCAAGCTCAAACGACATCACAGCCGTATTGAACGACCCATTGGTCTGCGGTATAGCCTCCAAATTCGCTTTACCCACCTGCGGAGTAAACCGCAAGAGGTTGGTGAACTCGAGAGCCTTGTAGGGGTCATAGCCTATCTTGAGGGTGGATAGAGGCTGTCGCAGGATAGTCTCCACGATGAGAGGGTAGTCGATGCTGTCGCCCTTACAGAGCGTCAGATAGCCGTCATCCGCCCACCTCTTGTAAAGTTCTCGATTTACGTGTGTGCCGAGCATTCCCTCTGGGAAGAAGTAATGCGTGATAGCGTGGAACGGGCAGACCTTGGTGCGCCCCTCTGGGACACGACTGGGCGTGTAGACAAGGAACGTAAGCGCACTAAAGTCATCGCGGACGGACAAGTCCACAGCGCACATCGCACGATAGCCTCGAAGCGACTCCATGGGTACGTGCATAAACGCCTTTTCAATCGTCTCACGAGGTATCCACATCTCACGCTCGTCTCGAGCGAAGATATTGAGGAGCTTGTTGCGGAATGCCTTCATGTCCCCTGCTGTGAGCTGCGCTTTCTGATACTCCGCTTCATAGTACTCTGGGCGCACCGTTACTCCCAAGTGGGGCTGGACCTTGTGCCACGTATTAGGATCTCCCTCCTCGTCATCCACATCTGGCTCAAAAATGTGCGCGAAGATGCTATCATTCTCCACCTCTCCGCGGAGGATAGACTTATAGGCATCCAGCATCTCAGTAAATGGCGTGTCGAGCTTGTCACTCGCTGTCGTTATCACGAAAGTTAGGGGATTTCGCCTTGCACCCATTGACGAGGTCAGGACGCTCTTTAGTGCGTCACTCTCCGCCTGTGCGTACTCATCAATGATCACCAGCGAAGCATTCAGACCGTCCAATCGGTCTGCCGCAGAGGATAGGCATCGTGCAATCGACATCTTCCCAGGCATTCGGTTGAACACTTGTTCACGGTTGATCTTGAATCGTCTGAGCTGAGGATCAAGCGCACGAAGGATCTTTGAGATCACACCGAAGCACACCTGCGACTGCTGATAACTGTTACTGCCCACGTAGCTCTCTGCGTTAGCATCGCCATACAGAAGGTCATACACCGATAGCGTAGCAATAGAAGTAGTCTTGCTGAACTTACGAGGAACGAAGAGGAGGACATCGCGAACGAGCCTTCTCTCCCCATCATCGTGGTAAAACCAAAAGATATTAGTGAACTGAAATACCTGCACTGGGGTGAGCGCGAAGAACACCATACCCTCGGCAGACGGTAGGCGGATATTTTCGTAGAACGTGATGAAGTGACGCACCTTCTCGTCTCGAAGTACGTACTTGCCCACCTTGTACAGGAAGCGCTCAATAGACAGAAGCTCATACACGTTGTGCAGGCTTGGATGCTTGATGCACTCGCGTATATACGACGATAGACGCTTGTCGAGCTTGTTGAAGCGTGGGTATGGTATCTTAGCGCTTCGCAGCCGCTCTACGACCCAGCTTTTCAGCGCTGTCGCTTCGCTTTGACTTAGTTGTTTCGTCATATATCTGCTGGAGTATGTGGTTGAGCTTGTCTACCTCGTCACCGCTTGTGAACTTCGCAGTTCGTACGGTCATCTGAAGCTCGGAAAGCTGTGCGCGGAGTTCCTTGGATGCTTCAATAAAGATGGACCATGCAGGATTAGCTCGCTTGCGTGAATCGCCCTCTCGGCTGAATTCCTCTACGACTATGCCGTCAGACATAAGCACCGCATAAGACTCCCGACATACGCCAGCCATCTGCGCTGTGGCCGATATTAGCGGCTCAAACGCTGGGGAGTATGCGCCGAGGGCCTTTAGCCCATCTCTTAGGAAGCATGCGGTTTCTTCTTGCGTCATTTTGCAGAGGGCACTACATAAACCCAGCGAAATGCGCATTTTTGACACCACTTTACCCCCAAAACTTTTTCAGCCCACGCCACAACCCCCACAGGACTTTGAGAACTCGCGCAAAGAAAAGGGAGCGAGGGGTGGTATGCAGGGGGGCTCTCCTTCCATAAAAATCGCCTCCCCCTCTCCTCGTGATGTTGATTTTTCGGGCAGTCAAAAAAAAGCGAGGAGGACGGAAAAATGCAACTAAAATGCTGGAAAATAGCGCTTTAGGTTTGGTGGTTTCGTTTTTTTGTTGTACCTTTGTAGTACAAAGAAAGGGGGAAACGCCCTCAGACTTTGGAACGGGAACGAACGCAAAAAGCCCCGCGCTCGTTTCACAACGAACAACGGGGCTACCATTTTTCTTAAAATCAGTACAAAGGTATGAAAACTATTCAGACCAACCAAAAGGCATACGCTACGACGTACGCCGTCGCTACGAGTTTCATCCCTGAACTCATCCAAGCAAAGAACGTGGCAGGCATCGAGCGCCTACTATCAGACGAAACGATAGGCTACAACATCGACGAGGAGACGGGTGACTATCCTGACATCATGGAGTACTACCTAACACAACTAAACAAAAGCACTTGCAAGCAGCTAAATGATCACTTTGGCTTAATGTTTGCATACTGCACGGCCCTTGACTTATGGGTACTACTCGTTCCGCACTGTGGAGCTGGGTGGGAGTATGTGAGAGTTAGCACCAACTACGAACAGTACACTGCTCCACTCGGAGCAAGCATGACAAACTAACCACAAAAAGATACCAGACGATGGAAACGATCAAGAACAACGCCACAAGCGTATATAAGGCCTACGAAGAGATGATGCCTAAAAGACAAGAGCTATACAAAGCAGCTGAAAAGCTAATAACTGACTATCGTGGCTACGTCGGTAACCTGATCACCTATGCAGACTACAACATAGACGACAACTCAATAGATCGCTACGATCCTGAACGCCTATGCTACGAGTATATGGATGCTGAAATAGGAGACTTTGATACAGCTCTTGACGTAATCAAGTACCTTTCCGAGGAGTGTGGCGTGTGGGAGGGTGAAGACCTCGAAGCAATCGCTATAGAGCAAAAGAGATTAGGAGATATCTACAGCATCGGAGGTACCTGGTATTTCGGAAATCTGTAAAAACGAACGAAAAAAAGACAAAGACAATGGAAACGAAGAGAAAAGAAGACGCACGCATAGAGATAACCAACATGCAGGAGCTAAAAAAAGCGGTCAAAGAAGGCCTAATAAAGGAGCTACACACGTCCCTATTTTGGGGCTATGTATCCAGGGTCGGAGATCCAGTAATAGAGCCGTATAAGGGACGATTTGGAGAAGGGGTAAAGCTCTTAACCTGCAACCACGATAGCACCAGATACAGCTACGTAACATACTACATATACACCACAAAAAACGAAGGAAATGAAAACTAATAAGACCATCACGCTCCTCGGAAAGGAGCTGACTATATCGCAGACCTACAAGAGTAGAGGGTACGGCCTAACCGAAACGATTGAAGCTATAGAGATCGATATAAAGGAGCTAAACAACTTTATCACAAGTGAAGAGGACGCAGAACAGCTCAAAGAAGAAATGATCGAATACACCTACAACGAGGTATATAACTCCTGCAAATCACAAGCAGAAGAAGGAGAAGCGTTATACGCTTATCGAACTATTAGTATATTTTTCAAGAGGTCGGAGCTGCACAGCGACGGATATATATCAGCGTCTGCAATGTACGTAGAATGCAATGGGGGAAGTGAACGTAGCTTCACGTTTGCAGACCTCGACATAGATCGAAAAGAGGAGGAAGACGAAGAAGGAAACGAGATAGAAGATAGCGTAAAATACAACGCTATCTTAGACGCCCTCCAGCGACAAGAATTCTCGAGACGAATAAGTGAAGAAGAGCGCGGGGAATTTGAGTGCCTCGAGGAAAAGGCACTAGATAATTACAAGCGCTTGCACCCAGAAGAGTTCGACGAGTAGGAAGAGGACTAATACACACAAGCGCCCCGCCGCCTGAAACAGACGACGGGGCGTTTTTTTGCTAGCTCTTTGGCGTGCAGCTGCCTACCTATGCAGGTGGGTGGCGTTATCGTAGTGTGAGGTAGCTACCTGCACTAACGACCATAACAAGCGCGTGGCTACCATGCCAGTAATGCCCTCATGGTAACCACGCCACCACGCGTACAACGTGGTAGACTGCTTGTTCCCAGCGGATCGAGCAGCCACGACGGGGACGAAATACCCCGCGCGCTCTTTGAGACACTGACATACACAGTGACGAGCTATAAGCTATCATGTGCTATTACACCCTAACGGGATAGGTGTGCCCCCTAATGGGAGGAGTACGCCTAATCTCATCGGATGGCTGGGTAACTCACAAAAGTACAAGGGGATGATACACCCTAATGGGTGGTCTATGCACCGACGCAAAGGCGGTCAATCTGATAGGTATGCAGCCGCAAAGGCGGTCAATTCAGCCCGCGCGCGCTCCTTAGACGCGCTCAAGCTATTAGAGTGTAGTACCCTATGTGCCTCTATGTGGCAGGCCTTACACAACGCTCTAAGGTTGCAGGGGTTAAAAGCTAACTCCCTCATATCCTCGGAGCGGCCTGCAGCGCTCTCAATAGGTCTAACGTGGTGCACCTCATTAGATGGCGTCGTCCTACCTTGTGCATCGCAGTCCTCGCAAATAGGGTGCGCGGATAGGTAGGCTATTCGCAGCCGCCGCCACCGTCTTGAGTTTATCAAGCGGGTGTACTCCTTCGTCCTATGCCTATTCATCTTGATGGTGATGGCGGGTGGAGTCGGAGCGGTCGGAGCGGTGGCAGGCGCAGGCATCATCGTGATGATGAGCATCGCCACCACCCTCGTGATGAGAGTTCGCGTGATGAGGCTCGTGATGAGCCATGTCCGCACGCTTATGATGAGTGGCTCGTGATTCGTTGAACTTGTCAAGCGCCCAACGCTCGTATGATTCGTAGCTCGTGATTTGCGACGGAGGACACTGCAGGCGCAAGAGCGATTCGTGGAGAAGGTCACGAGGGGCGAGTGAGTCACCAGTGAGGCGCTCGGCTCGGTCTGCATACTTATCGTAGAGTGCTTGATAGTGCAGACGGATGAAGCGCTCGTACCACTTCGGAGCATCAGCGTGCGAGGGCGTGGCCTGCTCGCCAACTATTTCCATTTTGGACATACTTGATACTTGGCCATTGAAAAGAGCGAGCAGGACAGCGGTCTCCTTATGGCCGTCCTTCTTCCTGCGTCGTCTGCGCCCGAACTCTGGAACTTCCCAGTCCGCCAGATCCTTGAATGCGTCTTGAATGGTTGTGTCCTCAGGGTCTTTCTCCCTCTGCTCTGCATCTTGGAGCAGGCGGATAGCCATAAAGATAGAAGCCTTAAACAGCTGGTGGTTGCTCTTGAAGCCGAAATGCTTGCGCAGTCTGCTTACCTCTACCGCAGCATCTGGTCCTATCCACGTCGTGATGCGCGGGTACACTTGGTGTTCTTCTTGAGGTGACATATCAGTAGACATATTTCATATAGTATATTAGTGTGTTGGGTGGTACGGAGCGCAGTCCTGCGGTGCACCACAGAAAAGTTCATTTTGAATTCCGAGGAAATTCCAATAAAATAAAACCGCACCCCCCTTAAACGCAAGGGAGGGCGGTCTTATTGGCTACCTACCGCGCCTTGGCGTGTGGTCTCTTATTATCTTCCAAGCCGAGCCTGCGTAGTCCACGTACTTCACATCCTTTTCTCCTGATAGGAGTTCGGGGCGAAGCATACGGGGGGTGACCTCATGCCTTGGGCGTAGCTGGTGGTATGTCCCTCGCTCTGTGCCTTGGACTATATCAATCTCTCGACTGATAGCGATCCACTCAAAGCCTGCGTATAGTCGGTGCAGTGGGTACTTACACCAAGCGAACGTACCAGAGAGCGCATACCCTCTGGTGGGCAAAGCTCCGTAGACTCTACCGAAGCAACGTGCGCGGTAAGCAGAGAGGAGATAATCATCGGAAGCCATTCTATTTGCACCGAACACCTCCGCAAGACTCTTCCCATCACCAAGGTATCGCAGGATAGATGGAGAAGCCGAGGGGATGCCATATCCTGCCGAGAAGTGTAGTTCGTCATCGAAACTCTCAGTCGTTGAGTCGCTGAAAGTAAATCGCTCCCGTCTGTTCTTGGCTATATCATCACCCGTACGCCCAAGGTAGTCTGAGATCCACATCGAGGGGGCTTGTGCGAGTACTGCGCTTGGCACGCTCCACAGCTTCCACTCCGTGAACTGTTCGATATTGTCACCCTTCTTCTTGTAGAATGTGGGGACACTGAACACCTCTAACTCTAAGTGGGTAAACCCTCGTGGAGGAAGCGGGATAAAAACACCGTCCCCCTGCTGGTCGCCAATGTTCCTGCGAGCGTGCGTTATTCCTCCCCAATTAAGTTTACTCTTATCCCCTCCATAGGAAAGGAATGGCACACTTCGAGTTGATCCTGCTGGGCCTGTCGTCCACATCAGCTCACCCGTTTGGCTGTACTGATTATATATGAGGTATAACTTCTCTCCGTTGGAGTTAGTCGCAGTTAGACTGAATGGGACGCGTGCCTCAATTAGCTGGTCCGTGAACTCCTTATTAGCCTTAGCCGAGTCGTTTATCCTCTTCGTTCCCTCTGGATCTCCGAAGTTGTAGTTTCGTCCTGACGAATTATTGGAGTACATCTTGAGGCGTTCACCCGTAACCTCGTTCATCTCCTGATAGAGATCTGAGCCAAAGGAGAGCAACAGAGGCATATCAAGACGAAGGCAGAAGTTAGATATATCTCCTATGTTCGGTATCTCCATAGTCCAAGGGGTTTTCTCATTGAGCTTGAGTCCAAGCGGGCGCTCTGTTGAGTTCATCTGATCTCGATACCACTTGAGCATCTGCACATACCCTCGTATAGCACCCTCCTCCTGCGCAGCATAGTTGTTGAACGACTTGGTGAGGTCGTAGGTGAGATCGTTGAGATCAGCTCCACTATCGTACATCACACAGTCCTCATCTACCAGCTTTAGAGCTTGGTTGGCATACACGCCATCACGTACACGCTTCCAGCCGTCTACCCTTGCGTAGAACACACTGTACTCCGTAACCCTTGGACTAAGTCCTGCGCCAAACTTTAGGCTCTTCACTCGCCCGTGGATACTCTTAGGATTCCATACCAAGGAGTAAAAGCGTCCATCCTCACCGAGTGTCTCCGCCTCCACCTCCAGTATGGCAGGAGTCTTAGCTGTACCCATGAGTGGGTCGGTCGTTCGAAATCGCCAGCCGAGGATATTCTTCGAGGATACATCAGCTCTTCCTACTGCCACCCACGGGGCATAGTCTTCAATCTTTGGAAGCTCCATACCCTTGCGTACGGAATCAAGGTGCGTGTATGTAGTCACGACAAGATTACCATAGCTCTCATGAAGAGACAGCTCACCATCATCTCCAAGCACCTTCATCTGGACTGGAGTAAAGGATAGTTGAGCATCCTTGTTGTTAAGCGTTGCCGCAGGGGTTGCGTTACCTTGTTCGATAGCGGATATATCCGAAACAATGTACATTCCGCTGGACTGCTCTATTCGCAGGCTAAGCGAGCTAAGAACACGCTCAAGCACCTCCAGAAGAGACATCGGAGTGTCACTATCCTCGAAGAACTGAGAGGTATCTACGATCAGCCCTCTCTCTCTTCGCGAAATAGCATCTCCATTCAAGACTTCATCCTCGGCATCATATCTTGACATCGCAAAAACCACATTCTTACGGATACCAAGAAGCACCCCCCCTGGACGCTTCGGCAAGCGGTGGCGTTCATGCGCCCACCCCTCGATACCCATGTACAAGATGGTTCGAAGAAGCCCCTCAAGCGCCATCTTCTCCTGTACTCGTATCAGTGGCTCAAATGGCTTACTCGTGATAGGTATTCGTGCTAATCGCCCAAAGTCATTAGCCTCGAAGCTGACAAGATACCCCGTGTCTTGGTTGGCAGGCTCTTTGTAGCTCTCTGGATCAAGCGTGCCACACCAAAAGCAATTACCATCCTTTGTCGTTGGATCAAACCTATCAATGCAGGCCTGCATCCACTGATCACTCAAAGTGCCATTCGCAGGCAGCTTCTCATCGCCAAGATACATCAGCACGACCGACACATCACCCTCGGGAGCTTGCACGAGGTGGCGATACCGCTGGTCCGCCCTCTCCTCCAAGAGAGAGAATGCCAGCCGCCCCTTGACTACTGGAGCAAGAGCGTCGTCACTCTCCGTCGTAAGCGTCACCGCTGGCACGCCAAGACGCACCTCCTTTACCTTTGAGTATCTCTTGGTTTCCTCCGTGTCGGGATAGGCGATTATGAGCGCCCACATATTCCCAGATACCTCCTTGAACGGAGCTACGTAGTGTTTGAATGTCGTGTTACTCATAGTCTATCTGATTACGGTTACCACATCCAGCAGGCGCACCGAGGTGACCACATTCTCCCAGCTGTCGGAGATAGTGTTGCATGCCTCCATTGCGGAGAGCTCTTTGATAAGCACTCTGCGAGAGGTCGTCTTGCCCTTCCCATCGGTAAGCCCTATAATGTAGTAGCGGTAGCTCTCTCCGTCTACGTCAAGACCGATAGCCTCGGACACCCCGATGGGCTTGAGGCTCTTTATCTCTACCGCATCTAAGGAGAAGCTGGCGAGGTGGTCTAACACCTTAGCCTCCGCCTCGGTGTATGAGAGAGCATCCACAAGGTAGCTCTCGGTGACTTTCTTGTCATCTAAGTTGCTGTATGCAACTCGTGCGAGGAATAGTTCCATATTGTTAGTGTATTGCGTTAGTTGTCTGTACTGCAGGCCTGCGCGTCGTAGCCTTGGGCGATTTCATCGATGATCTCCATAGCCAGCTCCCAGTTGCGAGGCATTAGGCCTTCGGAGATGAGGCGGGAGAAGCGCTTAGCCGTGTAGTCTGGCAGGCTGTTCATTGAGACGAAGACAGCGATGCGAGCCGTCTGCGCCTTAGTAGGCTGGCGACCTCGCCCGTAGCCGTAGCTCATAGCCAGCTGGCAGTAGTGTCGTGCTTTATCTAAGTCCTCACGCCCACCCTTCTCGTGGTGGCGAGATACGTATTTGACTACGTTCCCCTGGAAGAAGTCCAAGCCTAACAGGCTAATCAGTTCTATTGGCTGGAAGCGCATATCCTTGTAGTGGCTTCCTCCTACCTGTGTATCAAGTACGTTCATATGTTAAGTATTTGCGTTTTCGTTAACCTATTGCTCGTGCCTGCTCCTTCGCTATGCTCTCATCGACGAGGCGTATTGCGTGTTTAAGTCCAGAAGCTAAGTCGTCGAGGTCGCCCTTATCATAGTCCTCTTGCGACTTGTATATTTCATAGGGTGTCACATTGGGGTTCTCGGTCAACCCTTGCCCTCGGCAGTGACGGAAGCCCTTTATAACATAGCCCCTGTAGTACCAAAGGGAGCATCCTTTAGGGCCTCTCTTTAGTGGGTATTGTCTCTTCATATCGTCGCTCTGTTAGTTCTTAATGCCGAGCATTCGGCATACAAGATCGAGGCGGTGGGCTTCGGCTATACATTTAAGCTCCTCCTCACTGCCTTCCACCCCGAGGAACTCTCCAGCGCGGTGAGCACCGTCACGATGAGCCTTTATGTACACGTCACCTTCGAGTAAGAGGAAGGTTATACGTACCTCTCTATCAAGCGCGCATACCTCAGCTGCAAGATTTCCCTCGATATTCCTCTCCCACACCAGCGGATTCTTCGCCAGCTATTGCCTTACTTCTTCTCGTGTCATTTTAGTTAGTCTTTAATGCCGAGCAGTCGGCAGGCCATAGATAGTCGGAGTTCCTCAGCTTTTCCCTTGAGTACCTCGAGTGGGATGATATAGCCTGTGGATCTGGCAAGTTCGTAGCTCCCAAACTCCCACCTCCCGTGTGCGCTAACGTCGACGCTACAGGAGCTATTCGCCTTGTTTACGTCTATCTGGAAGTCGATGCGGAGTGCGTCTTACGCATCTTCGTCTCCATCTTCACCATCTATCAGCATCACTCTTGAGTGTAAGCCGTAGACAGGCCTGCCCGCTTCTTCCTTCCACTCCAGCGGGCATTCCGCAAGCTGGGCTTTTACTTCTTCTCGTGTCATAGTTCGTTGCGTTGTTTAGTGTTATAGTACATGCTCCAGATCCGCCTCGGTGACGCCCCATATTTCACTGTAACTACCTCTGTGCTTTGATACCTTGAAATAGTCATTTAGATGTATGAACCTATCGGTGTGACTATTGACGAAATAACCCTTTCGAAGAAAAGGCTTCAGTAGCTCGCAGAGCTCTCCGTCATTGAGGGAAATCCCCTCATACCCCTTGTCCGTTTTTCTATCAAACCTGTACACCCCCTTCTCTTTGAGTGCTTGGGTGATCTCGGCTCTGAGCTTCTTGAGGCGCTCCTCATTGATCTCCCACTTTCGGTCGTTTTTCTCTATGTCGGGGGCTTCGTCCGCTGGCTTCCTCTTCTTCTTGTTGCTTGTTGCTCCTATGGTATGTCCTATGAGGAAGGCTATCACGAGCATTGCTACTATTGCTATTGCGTCCATATCTCTTGCGTTTAGAGAGTGCGCCCTGCCGTCCCAGGCGCGGAAGGTATCGCGTGCGGTTCCCGCCAGCAGGGCGCACTCGTGGTTAGTTATGCTTGCATTCGCTCCTCAGCTTGTCGATGGCTTCTTCCGCCTCC
>RBWB01581420.1_pt1 | contig 25128 bp, 17 predicted proteins | sample 2014201 | NCBI WGS metagenome assembly RBWB01 (sample SAMN10133834, study PRJNA383868) | Human oral metagenome, whole genome shotgun sequencing project. | isolation source: supragingival plaque isolated from 88 juvenile twins | host: Homo sapiens | place: Australia
ACTACGGCGACGAGATCGGCATGGGCGAGAACATCTGGCTGGAGGACCGCGACGCCGTGCGCACCCCCATGCAGTGGGACGAGTCGCCGAACATGGGATTCTCCACCGCGCCCGATCCGGGTGCGCTGACCCTGCCCATCATTCAGGTGCCCGGCTACCGGCACATGACGGTCTCCACCGAGCTGCGGCGCCCCGATTCCCTGCTGCACTGGACCCGCCGCATGCTCCATGTGCGCCGGGCCCACCCCGTGCTGGGCCGCGGCCAGTTCCTCTTGCGGGACACATCGGACGATGCCGTGCTGGCCCACACGCGTCATGAGGCCCTGGGTCCCGGCGGGGAGCCGGGGGAAACGCTGTTGTGCGTGGCCAACCTGGCCGATTCGCCCCGCTGCGTGAGCGTCGAGCTACCGGACCTGGCAGGCCGGAGAACCACCGACGTCCTGGGCGGGGCTGTCTTCCCCGACATCGGGTGCGACGGGCGCCTGACGCTTACGCTGGGCGCCCGAGGCTACTACTGGTTGTCCGTCGGACCGACACTGGAATAGGAGGCTTGAAATGACAATGCGCCCATGCCCCGCGGATGCGGTGGGAGGCCGGCAGCCGGCCTGGCCCGACGACGGGGCGCTCCTGGCGGCCCTGGCCCCGTGGATGGCTGAGCGACGTTGGTACCCGCTCAAGGGGGACGCCGCTCCGGCCCCCGGATCGCTGAGTCTCGTCGGCTCGTGGGATCTGGCGCCGGGCGTGCGCGACCTGCTCGTCGCCGTCCCCCGCCCGGAGGGCTCGCGCGTGCTGGTCCACGTCCCGCTCGTGCTCGAGCCCCCCGGCGCCCTGGAGGCCCACCGGGTCCGCGGCGAGACCCCGGGAGGCGAAGGGCTCCTCGCCACGGGCTCCGACGGCGTCGCAGTCGCCCTGGTCGACGGGCCGCACCACCCCGCTTTCTGGCGGGCCTGGGCCCGAGCGGCCGCGGCCGCGGGCACCACCCTGGACGGCCCCGGCGCCCGGGCGATCGTCCAGCGCGCCGAGCGACTGCGAGTGACCACGGGCGAGCAGTCCAACACCAGCGTGGTCCTGCCCGCCCCGACGCCCGGGCAGCGGGCGGGCGGCGAGGAGGATGCGGCGGCCGGCGATCTGATCGTCAAACTCTTCCGAGTGCTGGCGCCCGGCCGCAACCCCGACGTCGAGGTCTCGGTGGCGCTGGCCGGCGACGGCTGGGACCGGGTGCGCACGCCGGTGGCCTGGTCGACGTTGACCTGGGCCGACCCGCTCACCGGCGTCGAGACCGTGGCCGATGCGGCGGTGGCCTGCTCCTTCATCCCGCGCGCCGACGACGGCTTCGAGCTGTTCTGCTCCCTGGCCGCCGACGACGACGGACCGCGCGGCCCGATCCGCACCCGCACGCTGGCCCTGGCCGCGGACCTGGGGGTCACGACCGCCCAGATGCATCACCATCTGGCCCGCGCGCTGGGCGTCAGCGAGCCGCCGGCGGCGGCCGAGCTGGCGCAGGCCCTGCGTGATCGCGCCGCCTGGGCCCTCCGGGAGGTCCCGACCGTGGCTGACCGCCTGCCCGGTCTGGACGGCGCGATCGAACGGGTCCTCTCCCGACTAGCCGCTCTGGAGCGGCTCGCCCCGGCCACACGCATCCACGGCGACTACCACCTCGGGCAGACCCTCCACGAAATCGTCGAACCGGAGGCGGGTGAGGGCCGTTGGTTCATCCTCGATTTCGAGGGCGAGCCGCTGCGGCCCCTGGCCGAGCGCAGGAAGCCGGATCAGCCGCTGCGGGACGTCGCCGGGATGCTACGGTCCTTCGATTACGCCGCGGCCGTCGGCGGGGCCGATGACCCCGGCTGGCTCGACGCCGTGCGCGACGCCTATCGCACCGCCTACACCGCCTATGAGAACTGCGAGAGGACCGGCGGGGAGGCGTCCCCCGGGCGGGAGGAGGCCGACGCGCGGGCCCGCGGCGTCCTGCTGACCGCGCTCGAGCTGGACAAAGCCCTCTACGAGGCCGTCTACGAAGCGCGCAATCGCCCCGATTGGATTGAGATCCCCCTGCGAGGGCTGCGTCGTATCCTCACCGCGGAGGCCCCCGCCTGAACGAGGAGGCCCGGGCTCATCATCTCGTTCCGATACATCCGATATCCTGGTATAAAGTCCCCCCATCACCCGCCTCCCGCATGGAAGAGTGTGACCATGACCGACGTTGCCACACCTGAGCCCGCCCGCACGCCCGTCCATGTGGACCCATGGATTCTCGCCGACGTCGCCTACGCGCGATACCACAACCCGCACGAGGTCCTCGGTGCGCACGTCGGGGAGGACGGTGTCACGATCCGCACGGTGCGGCACCTGGCCGACGCCGTGGCCGTCGTCACCGCCGGGGGCGTCTTCCCCGCCGAGCACGAGCAGGATGGTGTATGGGTGGCGGTCGTTCCCGGCCAGACCGTGCCCGACTATCGCATCGAGGTGACCTACGGGGAGGAGACCACGACGGTTGACGACCCGTACCGTTTCCTGCCGACCCTGGGCGAGATGGACACCTACCTCATCTCCGAGGGCCGCCACGAGGGTCTGTGGGAGGTTCTCGGCGCTCACCTCAAGCACTATTCCGGCCCCATGGGCGAGGTGGAGGGCGTCGCCTTCGCCGTCTGGGCCCCCAACGCCCGTGCGGTGCGCGTCGTCGGCGACTTCAACTACTGGGACGGTACCGCGTCGGCTATGCGCTCCCTGGGCGCCTCGGGCGTGTGGGAGCTGTTCGTGCCGGGCGTGGGCGTGGGCGCCCGCTACAAGTTCGAGCTGTGCTTCTCCGACGGATCCTGGCACCAGAAGGCCGACCCGCTGGCCCGCGCCACCGAGGTGCCCCCGGCCACGGCGAGCGTGGTGACCGACCGCTTCCACGAGTGGGGCGACGCCGACTGGATGGCCAAGCGCGCCATCACCGACCCGCATTCGGGCCCCATGAGCATCTACGAGGTGCACGTCGGGTCGTGGCGGCAGGGCCTGGGCTACCGCGGTCTGGCCGACGAGCTCGTCCCCTACGTCAAAGAGGCCGGCTTCACTCACGTGGAGTTCCTGCCGGTGGCCGAGCACCCCTTCGGCGGGTCCTGGGGATATCAGATCACCGGCTACTACGCGCCCACGGCGCGCTTCGGCACCCCCGACGATTTCAGGTACTTGGTGGATCAGCTCCACCAGGCGGGCATCGGTGTCATCCTGGACTGGGTGCCGGCTCACTTCCCCAAGGACGACTGGGCCCTGGCCCGGTTCGACGGCACCGCCCTGTACGAGGATCCGGACCCCCAGCGCGGCGAACACCCGGATTGGGGCACCTACGTCTTCAACTTCGGCCGCAACGAGGTGCGCAATTTCCTGGTGGCCAACGCCCTGTACTGGATGGGGGAGTTCCATGCCGACGGCCTGCGCGTGGACGCCGTCGCCTCCATGCTCTACCTGGACTACTCGCGCGAGGAGGGTCAGTGGCATCCCAACCAGTTCGGAGGCCGGGAGAATCTCGAGGCGATCAGCTTCCTCCAGGAGGCCACGGCGACGGCCTACCGGAAGAATCCGGGCACGGTCATGATCGCCGAAGAGTCCACCGCCTGGCCGGGCGTGACGGCTCCCACCGAGTACGGCGGCCTCGGTTTCGGATTGAAGTGGAACATGGGGTGGATGAATGACACCCTGCGCTACCTGGCGGAAGAGCCCATCAACCGCCGCTATCACCACGGGGAGTTGACCTTCTCCCTGGTGTACGCCTTCTCCGAACAGTTCGTCCTGCCGATGAGCCACGACGAGGTCGTCCACGGCAAGGGGTCCCTGCTGTCGAAGATGCCCGGCGACCCCTGGCAGGAGCTGGCGGGGCTGCGCGCCCTGTACGCCTACCAGTGGTCTCACCCGGGCAAGCAGCTGCTGTTCATGGGTCAGGAGTTCGGCCAGGGCGCCGAGTGGAATGCGGAGAACTCGCTGGACTGGTGGATTCTGGATGACCCGGGCCATCAGGAGTTGCTCAAGCTGGTCAGTGACCTCAACCGCTTCTACACCGAGTCCCCGGCACTGTGGGCGGACGATTTCTCCCATCGGGGCTTCGAATGGATCGAGGCGGGCGACGGCGATCACAACGTCCTGTCCTACTTGCGCAAGGGCACCGGCCCCGACGGACGCGCCGACTTGATGGTCGCGGTCATTAACTTCGCCGGCACTCCGCATGAGGGATACCGGGTCGGCCTGCCGTTCGCCGGCGGTTGGGACGAGGTCATCAACACCGACGCCCCCGAGTACGGCGGCTCCGGCGTGGTCAATCTGGGGCACGTCGAAGCCGAGGAGCTGCCGTGGAACGGCCGCCCGGCTTCGGTGCGGCTGCGCGTGCCCCCGCTCGGCGCCGTCTTCCTGCGCCCCTCTCAGGACTGAGGCGGGCCGGAGGCCACTCGGGCCGCGAAGCGACGGGCTCAGTCGATGCGTCCTGCCGGGGTTTCTCGATGCGGATGAACTCGGCCTTGTGCAGGGAGCCCGCCGCCTCGGCCTGCGCGCCCGCGTAGGAGTCACCCTGGATCCCCATCGGGGTGACCGCCAGGAAGTCGAAGAAGTCGAACCTCTCATCGATTTTCAGGAAGTCCCGGATCATCGCCAGGACCCGACCGGCCTCCACTGCAATTCTCACGGTTTCTAGTGAAGGAATCAGGTTCGTACAGGCGCTCACCGGCTGTATTTGAGATGAGCTGCATTCAATGTAGCCGTGCTCGTTGCAGAGATACTGTCATCCGTACTGGCCGGAATCAAGTCCTCAAAGTCGCCCTGATCGTCGGCGTCCTGGTACAAGGCGCGCATTATCCCGAATCGGGTCGTTCCAGGCTTCGGTGCAGGCCAGTCTGCGGGCGGCCGTCACATCACTTACATCACTGGGGACTCCGCGGTGACAGCAGGCGGTTCCATGGCGACGGACGCCACGAGGCGAGCCCTGGCACGGCGATGCGGGTGTCGGTCGGGCTCCGGCCGAGGCCGCCGGGAGATTCGAACACGGGCCCGGGGTCGCCCGGGCCACGGACTCGACGGACGCATCCGCGCTCCCCGTGCGGGCGCGGAGTAAAGGGCGTTGCGCCTGCAGGACGACACCGACGAGGCGGCGCTCCCCCTGCGGGCGCGGAGTAAAGGTGCTCCCACCGAGCGACCCCACCGGCATGGTATCGGTCACCGATGTCGTCCACTCCGGCATCTGCGCCGGGTCCGGGCCGTCCTTTTCGGGGCGGCCCGGCAGCGCCGCCTGATCCACTTCGTCCGCACCGCCTCCGAACTCGGGCCGACCCGCCTCCGAACCAGCGGGCGACGAGGGGCGACATCGATGCCCGTGCCCGCCCGCCGCGCCCCCGCCGACCTCCGTCGGAGCGCATGAACACCAAATCGTGCCGTGTGCGACATCCGCTCCCCAGGCGCCGCACCACGGGCTTGGGTATCCTCGCAGTGTACGCACTGGGGCAGACGGGTTCGACGCCCAGTTTCGCGCCCCGTCTTCCCGAATGCCCGCCGAAATCCTGTGCAAGATCTTGCACGCCGCTCCGAAGCCCGACAGGGGAAGAAGAATGACGCAGAACCTGGTTTCCACCGTGCCCTCCCAGGTGCGGGCGGTCTCCGGCCGCTCCGCCGCGGCCTCCACCGAGATGGAGGTGTGGCAGGGCCTGTCCGCGGCCGTCGTCGACGCCGTTGCCGACAATTGGCACGCCACCGAGCAGAAGTACCGCGCGGGCCGGATGGAGCACTATTTCTCCGCCGAATTCCTCATGGGACGCGCACTTCTGAACAACCTCACCAACCTCGGCCTGGTCGAGCAGGCCCGCCAGGCGGTGAACGCCTTCGGCCAGAATCTCACCGACATTCTCGAGCAGGAGCCAGACGCCGCTCTGGGCAACGGCGGCCTCGGACGCCTGGCCGCCTGCTTCCTGGATTCATGCGCCACCCTTGAGCTGCCGGTCGCCGGCTACGGCATCCTCTACCGCTACGGCCTGTTCAAGCAGCTGTTCGAGAACGGCTTCCAGACCGAGCACCCGGACCCGTGGATGGAGGAGGGCTACCCCTTCGTCATCCGCCGCGAGGAGGCCCAGCGGCTCGTCCGCTACAACGACCTGATCGTGCGCGCCATCCCCTACGACATGCCGATCACCGGCTACGGCACGCGCAACGTCAACACGCTGCGCCTGTGGAGGGCCGAGAGCGTCGAGGAGTTCGACTACGACGCCTTCAACTCCCAGCACTTCACCGACGCCATCGTCGAGCGCGAGCGCACCGCGGACATCTCCCGCGTCCTCTACCCCAACGACACCACCTACGAGGGAAAAGTGTTGCGGGTGCGTCAGCAGTACTTCTTCTGCTCGGCCTCTCTGCAAGAGATCATCGACAACTATGTCGCCCACCATGGCGAGGATCTCACCGGCTTCGCCGACTTCAACTCCGTCCAACTCAACGACACCCACCCGGTGCTCGCCATCCCCGAACTCATGCGCCTGCTCATGGACGAGCACGGCCTGGGGTGGGAGGACGCCTGGGCGGTGGTCTCCAAGACTTTCGCCTACACCAATCACACGGTGCTCGCCGAGGCCCTGGAGACCTGGGAGGTGTCGATTTTCGAACGCCTCTTCCCGCGCATCCTGGAGATCGTCCGCGAGATCGACCGCCGCTTCCGCCTCGAGCTGACCGAGCGCGGCATCGGGCAGGACGTTATCGACTACATCGCCCCCATCAGCGGCGACAAGGTCCGCATGGCCTGGATCGCCTGCTACGCCTCCTACTCGATCAACGGAGTCGCGGCTCTGCACACTGATATCCTCAAGCGCGACACCCTCAAGGACTGGTACGCCATCTGGCCCGAGCGCTTCAACAACAAGACCAACGGCGTGACCCCGCGCCGCTGGCTGCGTCAGTGCAACCCGCGGCTGTCCGCCCTGCTCGACGACGTCACCGGTTCGGACGCCTGGGTGCGCGACCTGACCGTGCTCGGAGACTTCACCGGCGCCGTCGACGGCGCTGACGGCGCTGTTCTCCTGGACCGCCTGACAGAGGTCAAGCACGCCAACAAGGTCGACTTCGCCGCCTGGACGGCCGAGCGCGAGGGCATCGAGATCAGCCCCGACGCGATTTTCGACGTCCAGATCAAGCGCCTTCATGAGTACAAGCGCCAACTGCTCAACGCGATCTACATCCTGGACCTGTACTTCCGGATGAAGGACGACCCGTCGCTGGAGGTCCCGCCGCGCGTTTTCATTTTCGGTGCTAAAGCCGCCCCCGGGTACATTCGCGCCAAGGCGATCATCAAACTGATCAACACGGTGGCCGAGCTGGTCAACAACGATCCGGTGGTCTCCAGGACACTCAAGGTTGTCTTCGTCCATAACTACAACGTCTCCCCCGCCGAGCACATCATCCCGGCCGCCGACATCTCCGAGCAGATCTCGATGGCCGGCAAGGAGGCCTCGGGCACGTCCAACATGAAATTCATGATGAACGGCGCCCTGACCCTGGGCACGCTCGACGGTGCGAACGTCGAGATCCTCGACGCCGTGGGGTCCGAGAACGCCTACATCTTCGGCGCCACCGAGGACGAGCTCCCCGCCCTGCGCGCGACCTATGACCCACGTGCCGCCTACGAGACCGTCCCCGGTCTCAAACGCGTCCTGGACGCCTTCACCGACGGCACCCTGAACGACAACGGCTCCGGCTGGTTCGCCGACCTGCGCCGCAGCCTCCTGGAGACGACCCACGAACCCGCCGACGTCTACTACGTGCTGGGCGACTTCGCCGCCTACCGCGAGACCAGGGACCGGATGGCCGCCGACTACGCCGACCAGCGCGCCTGGCAGCGCAAGGTGTGGGTCAACATCACCGGCTCGGGCCGCTTCTCCTCCGACCGCACGATCAACGACTACGCGAGGGTCTGGAATATCCGACCCGAACCGATCGCCTGACCCGACCGCACTCGGTTCACGGCTCGCGTCGGCGGCCCGGTCCCAGCTCGGGGCCGGGCCGCCGACGTCTGCACTCCCGCACACATTCAGTTCTTCTTTCCCCATCTCTCGCCGCCATCGAGATCGGGTGAAAAATTCACCGAGATCGGTAGAAACTGGCGTATACTCCTCACTGAGGCGGATATTTTATCCACAAGGGTCTCTATCTCTGGCATTAACTCCTGATCTCGACGCACTCTGGCGCCATAGATGACCCGACGCCATCACATCCACAGCATCCTTGGATCCGAGGCACCGACCTCACCCCCGCCGAGCTGCGCGCCGCACTGGACAGCGGGCGCATCGTCCGGGTGCGCCGCAACCTCTACCTGCCGCGTCCCGACGGCATCGAGGCCCGGGCCTTCGTCAGCGAGGCCCACCGCGCGCTTCTCGATCAGCTGCGCAGCGAATCCATCAACGGCGTCGTGTGTCTGGAATCCGCCGCTGTCCTGCATGGCGCCACGCCGTTGACTCCGCACCGCACGGTTCATCTCGTCGTGGGGTGGAACGCGGGCGGGATGAAGCTGGGTGAGGCCGACCAGCCGCCGTTCGACGCTCCCGGTAGAGTCGATCGTCGCCGCAGGCTCGCCCAGCGCGCCGTCGCACGTCACAGGTACCCGGTGCCGCAGGCCGACATCGTCGAGATCCGCGGCATGCGCGTGACCAGCCTCGAGCGCACGATGGAGGACTGCGCACGGTTCCTGGAGCCCGATCGGGGTCTGGCGGTGGTGGATTCACTGATCGCGGTCGCCGTCGGAGCCAGTGCGAGCGCCAGGCCGTGGGACCGACGCGAGCAGATCGATGGTCTGGCCGCCGCCACGCGCGAGCTCGTCCTGGAGCGGCTGGATGGACGACGCAGGGAGCGCGGCCTTCGGCGCGCACGCGCGATCCTGGCGGCGGCGACGCCCTGGAGTCAGTCCCCGTGGGAGAGTGAAGCGCGCAGGCAGTGCCTGGTCGGCGGAATCGGCGCCATGGCGCCGCAGCTGCCCGTCGACGCGATGGGAGTGCGCTTCTACGCCGATCTGGGCTGGCTGACCGCCAGGCACATCCTCGAGGTCGACGACACGATGAAGTACCGCATGAATTCCGAAACGATCCTGCAGCAGCAGGGCGGGCGCGAGGATGCGATCCGCGATGTCGGCTTCTCCATTTCCCGCGTCGCACCGGACGAGCTCCGCGCGCCCGGTGTTCTAGCCGAGCACCTGCGTGAAGCCCTGCCGCAATCAGTTTGTGAAACCAGGCCGGTCACCGTCCTGCGAACCAGACGCGAGAAGCGCGCCTCGCGCCCCTGACCTGGCCCTTCCCCCGCCGACGCCGTTGCACATTCGGGTCGGTCGCATCGCGCGCCCGGACCGCCCCGTCGGCGACGGCGCCGGGCGAGCGCTCGTCCGGCGCCGTCGCCGGTCAGAAGAGCAACGCCGCCAGCTGCCGGCGGGCTCTCGCCACCTCCGGGGTGGAGGAGCCGATGACGTCGAAGAGCTCGAGCAGCCGCATGCGCGCGATCTCCCGCTCCTCGCCGGCGTGAGAGCGGACGGCTTCCAGACCACGGCCCAGCGCGGCGTTGACGTCCCCGAGCGCCAGGGCCGCATCCGCCCCCGCCACCTGCTCCTCAACGCTCGCATCCGGTGCGTCCGCGGCGGCGAGCAGGGCGCGGGGGTCCTCACCATCCATGCGTCCGAGCATACGGATCTGGTTGCGAGCCGCCTTGAGGTCGGCATCCGCCGGACTCTGCGCGATGGCATGGTCGTAGACCTCCTCGGCGGCGGCGTAGTCGCCTCGCTCCATGGCCTCACGGGCCTGGCGCTCCACCTCGGTCTCCTCCTCGGGTTCGTCCGGCTCCGACTCGACCTCCAACGCGAGGCGCCCGGAAACGCCGTTGCGGGCAGCCAACTCGAGCACCTGGTCGAGCAGCTGGCGCAGCTGGTCGACGGGAACCGACCCCTGGAACAGCGGCACCGGCTGCCCCGCGATCAGAGCGATAACCGTCGGTACTGCCGCGGCCTGAAGAGCCTGGGCGACCTCGGCGGCGGCATCGACGTCCACACGTGCCAGCTCGAAACGGCCCGCATACTCCCGAGCGAGGGTCTCAAGCTGCCCGGCGAGCTCCGTGGAGGCCTGGGAGCGCGACGTGTGAAGAACGACCACGACCGGTACTCGGGTGGAGAGCTCGGCGACATCGCGCAGTGACGCGGCGTCGACGTCAACGACCAGCGGCGCCGAAACGACGGATCCCGCTGCCGAGCCGGAGGCCGCCGTCTCTCCCACTCCCGTTCCAGAACCCGATGCGCCTCCCGCGGCAGCATCCTTCCGAGGTGCGAGTGTGGACAGGTCCACGGCGCCGAACATGCTCATGAGGTGCCTTTCCCGGGCAGAAGCCCGATGGTGGATCGAAGTGGTGACGAATACGGGGCGAGATGAAGCGTACCGGGGGCGCTGGCGAGGCCCGGCCGGTGAGGCCCGCGGAATTCAGTCCGGCGACTGGGAATCGTCCCGGGTGACCGACGTCAGCACGTGCACCGTGCCCAGGGTGACTGCCTGGGAGCCGGAGGCGGCGACCGGAATCGAGAATGCGACAACAGCCTCGTGGGAGGCTGTGACCGTGCCGACAACGTCGGTGTTCTCCCCCAGCATGGCGGCGACCTGCTCCTGCACATTGTACTTGGAACGGGCGACCGTGCGCTTGTACAGGACGTCGAAAGTGAGCGTCGTGAACACGATGGCCCCGTTGTCAGTCGTCCGCAGTCCGCGGAAGCCGTCACCGCCGGGGCTAGCGGTCACCGACACCTCGCCGGCGGCGGAGACGTCCAGGCTACGGCGTGCGGCGATGTACCGGCGCAGCTCCTCATCCGCGAACGCTTTGCCGTTGTCCCCGTCGGGATTGTTCAGGGCGTCGATGTAAGCATTCAGAACTTCCTGCGGCGTGGCGACCAGGCCGTCGGCATCGGCGTCGACCTGCGCGCTGCCCACCGAGGCCGTATTCGTGGAGGGCACCTCGACGCCGGGGAACAGCCGCACCCAGGCCCACAGCTCGAAGTTCTCGCGCGCAGTGCCCTGGGTCAGAGCCAGCAGATAGGGCACGTTGGTCTCGTCGGCCTCGGTGAGCGTCAGGGCGATGCGCGGGAAATCGGTGGTCAGGCCCACGGTTCCGGCCTGGCTGTCGGTCGTGAAGTGGTCGATCTCGGTGTCGTCGTTAGTCGCTGTGGCGACTGCGTACTCCTCGGTCCGCACGCGAGCGGCCGGCCCGGTGAGATACCCGTTCAACAGTTCGGTCTTCTTCTGGGCATCGGCCGCGTCCATGCCGCTCTGAATCCGCTCGAGGACGGCCGTGAGACGTTCGCTGTCCAGAACCGGCTGAGCCGTCGAGGTCCCGGTGGCCTCGAGCGACGGGGGGGCGTCCCGCGAACACGCGGCGAGGGCGGCGCTGACGGCGGTCGCCGCAGCAGAGGTGAGAAGGGCTCGGCGGCTGGTCATCATGCGTGCTCCTCGTCATCGGGACTCGTGGACGCGTCGTCGCTCACATCGTCGGACCCTTGCTCGTCGGACTGTCGCTGGGGCTCCACCGTCCAATTCTGCGCCCGGGCCGGGAGGGAGAAGGCCTGCTCCTGCTGGGCCTGTCCGTCTCCGTCTCCGTAACCCGAATAGGCCGATTCGGAATAGGCCGGCCCGGACAACGCCTGCGTCTCATCCTGCCGATCCTCACCCTGGCCGTCCCCGTAACCGGCCTGGACCTGACCGTCCCCGTAACCGTAGTCGTAGCCCGAATAAGCGAAATTCGAGAACGCCTGCGTCTCCTGTTCGGCAGGCGCATAGGGGGACACGTCCTGCGCCCCCTGCGTTGTCCAGTAGGCTGCTGATTCGGGCGCGGCGGCGCCATAGAATGCCTCGGTCTCACCGGATGCGCCGTTCGGATCGTCGGAATACCCGGAGGAATACCCGTTATAGCCCATATCGGGGTACTCCCCCGCCTGATCGGAGGCGGGCGCCTGCGGCACATCGGGGGCCTCGACGCCGTCGAGGTAGACCCGGCCCGTGCGTGGGTCGACCCACTCCTCCCCGGCGGCCTCGGCCCGTTCCTTCTCCCGCATCTCCCGGCGTGAGAGCGCGCGATTCGGATCGCTGATCTGCGGGAATCCGGCGGTGACGACTCCGTCGGCCTGCGCCAGCCGCGCGGCCCGCTCGGCGGAGCGAGCGCGCCTCTGCTGATCCGCCCGGCGCATCTGAATGTCAATGAGGAAGAGGAAGACGCCGATGAGCAGCAGGACGCCGCCGCCGATCAGCCCGGGGACGAGCCGCGGGGTGGAGACCGTGCGCGGCCAGGACATCGAGAGGTCGGGGGCGGGCGAGGACCCGTCGGTGGCGGCCAGGACAACCAGGTCCGGATCCGCGGTGTTCAGGTCGAGAGTCGTCGATCCGGTGCCCGACGCCGTGGTCAGCCACAAGTCGGAACTGGTCGGATCGGCGTTGGACGCCTCCAGAACGGTGCAGCCGTTCGCGTCCGTGCTCGGTGCGACGGTGGGCTCGACCGATCCGCCGGGGGCGGGCGACGTCGTCGGCTCAGCCTCGTCACCGCACCTGGTCGTAACATCGGAGGCCTCCAGCGTGTCCCAATCGGTCAGGCCGGTGACGGACACGTAAGGGTCGTTGGCCAGCCACGCCGAGACATCGGACGAATGACCCACCGCGATGAACACGGGATCGGCGTCGCCGGCCGTCGCGGTGATCGTGACATCGGAGTCGACCAGGCCGAGAACGCCTGGTCGCGTGACGACGTAGTTCTGCTCGGGCTTCGCGGGGAGGGTCGCCTGGGCGGTCGAGCTGGGCCGCCACACGGTGGCGGAGCAGACTGCCAGAGCGATGACGATCAGGCCGAGAACGGCGATAATCGCACTCAGGATCCGTCGGTTCACGACGTGACTCTCCTCAAGATCGTGGACATGGCGCCGCTGTCACCGGCTGACGCGACCGACGCCGCACTCCACGGCGGCCAGACGCGTGTACCGCCCAGAATCGCACGCCCGTCCGATCCGTGCGAGCGGCCCCGTCGAATATCACAGGTCCTGCGCCCTGAGCGGAAGAACCACATCCCGGCGCGGCGCGCCGCTGCGACGTCGTCGACCGCATATGCTCAGCGCCTCCTCCCGCTGCTTCCCCGTCATCAGGCCCTCAGGACCCAGGCGCGAAAGGGGCTGTCGCGGATACTCTTGTCCCACTGCGGGCCGCAGCGGCCCGCCAGAAGGAGGAGAGACGTGGCTGAGGGATCCGACGAGTTCGCCATCACCATGCGAGGATACGATCGCACCCAAGTCGATCAGCGCATCAAGGCCCTAACCCGCCAGCTGGGAGACGCCCGCCGTGAGGTCGCCAGCCTCGACCAGCGGGCGATGACGCTCGCCGGCGAGCTCGCCGACGCCCAGCGTCGTCTGCGCGAGGCCGACAAACCCACCTACGCCGGGCTCGGCTCGCGCATCGAGCAGCTTCTGCGCAGCGCGGAGGAGCAGAGCACCTCCGTGCTGTCCAAGGCCAACGCGGAGGCCGACGCGCTCCTGGCCCGCACGCGGGCCAACGCCACCCACCTGTCCGAACGCAGCTCCTCCGAGGCCGCCACGATGGTCGCCGACGCTCGACGGGAGGCCGCCGAGCTGCGCTCCCACTCGGAGTCCGAGGCCTCCACGCTCCTGGCCAATGCGCAGGCCCGGGCGGACGAGCTCATCTCCTCCGCCCAGCGCAAGGCGGAGCAGATCACCTCCGACGCGAACGCGAGCATGACCGAGGCTCGCTCGGCCGCGGAACGCGAGGCGCAACTGACCGTGGCCACCGCCAAGAAAACCGCCGTGGAGCTCACCGTGACCGCCGAGCGGGAGGCGAACACCACCAAGGAGGCCGCCGCGGAGGAGGCCGAGGCCCTGCGGCGCTCCTCCCGGGAGCAGGCCGACTCGGTGACGGCGACGGCCGCCGAAGAGGCTCGCGTCGCAGTGGAGAAGGCCCGCACGGAAGCGGAGACCCTGCTGTCGGCGGCTCGCGACGAGGCGGAGTCCCTGCGGCGCTCGAGCACGGCCGAGGCCGAGGCGGCGCGAGCGGAGGCCACGGAGCTGCGGCAGCAGGCGCTTCTCGAGATCGCCGCCGCCCACGAGACGGCCGCTGAGGAGGATTCGGCCGCCCATGAGGCCGCACGTCAGCGGATCGAGGAGATGAACCGGCAGGCCCAGGAGCAGGCCGAGCAGGCCGAAGCCCGCCTCGAAGAGGCCCTGGCCCGCGCTGAGACGGTTCGCGCCGAGACGGACGAGGCGGCACGCGCTCGCCAGGACGAGGCCACGCGGCTGGCCGAGGACACTGTGAACCAGGCTCGTCTCGAGGCGAGTGCTCTCGTCGAGGACGCTCGTGCCGACGCCGAGGTCGAGAAGACCACGATCGCCCGTCAGATCAAGGAGCTCGAGCGGCAGCGGGACTCCGTGGCCAGCTACCTGGAGGAGATGCGCGGCGTGCTCGGCAACGTCATACCGCAGGCTCCCGAGTTCTCCGACGTCATCAACGCGGCGCTGGCGACCGGTGTGCCGCAGGCCGCCGGCCTGCCCGAGGCCGCCTCCTCCGGCAGCGCGGACAGTGCCGGCAGCGCCGGCAGTGCGGACTCGCCCGCGAGAGCGCAGAGTGCGGAGGAGGCCGCCAGCCCCGTCAGCCCGGAGGAGGTGAAGGACGCCGGCGACAACTCCGAGCAGCAGCCCGCCGAGGAGAATCTGCTCAGTCTGGGCGGCCGCAACCGCCGGTGAATCGTCGGCTCCGTCGGCTACGACCAGGCGCGACGCACGAGCGCGAGTGTCTCGCCCCGGGTCATGCCCAGGTTGCGCATAGTCGCCACGAAGCGCACAGTCTCCCTCTTGGCCGCAGTGTCAGCGAGATCCATGACGTAAGTGCCGTGGCGACCACGTCCTTCGAGCACTCCTTCGAGCTCCAGCTCGCGATAGGCCTTGGCCACCGTGTTGACGGCGACGTCGAGATCGGCTGCCAGGGCGCGTGTCGTCGGCAGGCGCGCGCCCGCGGCCAATCGTCCCGAGGTGACGTCCTCACGGATCGCTGCGCAGATCTGGGCGAAGACCGGTCTGGCCGAATCGGAGTCCAGATTGATGCGCGGACGAATGGGGACGGACATGTCTCTAGTGTGCTCCCCATCACTCATTCCCGCATCTTGAGACGGACCGCAGGCTGAGTCCATGTCCGCGTCGTCTCAGTCGCCCGATCCACCGGCCGTCTCCCGCTCGTCGCCGCCCTTCCCCGGCGCCGACGACTGGGCCGTCCGGCGCCGGGAGGCCGCCGCCGAGCGAGCGCGGCTCCTGCATGAGAAGCAGGAGGCCGAGCATCGGCGCGCAGAGCGCATCGTCAGGCTCTTCATCCGGGTGGCCCGTGCTGAAGGGCTGGCGCCGGTGCCTCTGCGCGTCCAAGGCTATGGCGGCGGCAGCGCGCGCACACCGCTGCGCGGGTGGTACTTGCGTGCCGATAAGACCGTCGCCATCGATGTTGAAGGCGGGTTCTACGTGCTATCGCAGCCACTGGGGCTCAAGGAGCGGCTGAGGGGGACGACCCCGCCCAGCGAGCCCGTCCCCATGACGATCGGTGAGGGCGGGCGGGATGGCGACGTCCTCCCACTGCGCTCCGCATTGGACCGGCTGCTGCCGGGCTGGGAGGAGCGTTCGCCCGCGCCCCTCGTGTAGATGGAGGCTTCGCCCGGTGGCGCGCACTCGACAGCGCACGGGGCTCGTCCTCGCGGTCACCACAAGCGACGCTCCCAGCAGGAGGTGTGCCAGTGGCGGCGATCCTCCAGGCCGCGGTCCGCCCCGAAGAGCGACTCGTTGGACCAGGCGACGACGTGCGGCGTACCCGGCGGAATGCTCCGATTGCACCCCGGACAGGTGTAGGTCTTGGCTCCGCCGCGCAGGCGCCGTACGGTGAAGTCGGCTCCGCCCGGACCGGTCTGGGTTCGCGGCACCGAGCTCAGCCGTCCCAGGTCGAGCGGGCGGTGCGCAGCGCTGTAGGGACGTTTGGAACTGCGTCGTGCCATGAGCAGACTGTATCGTCGCCGGCCGGCGGCAGGACGCAGCCGGAACGTCAGGCTTCCCCGGAGCTCCCCGGAGGAAGCCTCACGCATCCGAGCTCGTCAGCGCCGGAGGCCAGCACCCCCGCGACGGCGCAGGCGATGACTGCGGGCGCGGGCGGTACGGGATCCCAGGGCCCTAGATCAGACCCATCCCGGCCACGGTCTTCCTCTCCTCCAGGAGCTCGGCCGCGGAGGCGTCGATCCTGGCGCGGGAGAAGTCGTCGATATCCAGGCCCTGGACAATCCTCCACTCCCCGCCCTCGCAGGTGCAGGGGAAGGAGGAGATGATGCCTTCGGGCACCCCGTAGGAGCCGTCGGACATGATGGAGGCCGACGTCCACGTGCTGCCCTTGACGCCGAGGCACCAGTCACGGACATGGTCGACGGCGGCCGAGGCGGCCGAGGCGGCCGACGACGCACCGCGAGCGGCGATGACGGCGGCGCCGCGCCCCGCGACCGTGGGGATGAAGTCCTCCTCGACCCAGGTCCTGTCGGCGAGGATCTCGGGGATGGGAGCCCCGTTGACGGTGGCCTGCGTGAGGTCGGGGTACTGGGTGGAGGAGTGATTGCCCCACACGGTGACCTTGTCAATGTCGGTGACGTGGCAGCCGGCCTTGGCGGCGAGCTGGGCCAGGGCGCGGTTGTGGTCCAGGCGGGTCATCGCGCTGAAACGGGAAGCCGGGACGTCCCCCGCATGCGACGCGGCGATGAGCGCGTTCGTATTGGCAGGGTTGCCGACGACGAGAACCTTGATGTCGTCCGCGGCGGCGGCGTTGATGGCCTCGCCCTGAGGGCCGAAGATACCGCCATTAGCGCTCAGCAGGTCGGAGCGCTCCATACCGGCCTTGCGAGGCATCGAGCCGACGAGGAAGGCGATATTGGCACCTTCGAAGGCCCGCTCGGGGTCGTCGAAGATGTCGACGCCGCCCAAGGTCGGGAAGGCGGAGTCGAACAGCTCCATGGCGGTGCCCTCGGCTGCCTTGACGGCCTGCGGGATCTCAAGCAGACGCAGATTGATCCTCTGGTCCGGCCCGAGCAGGGAGCCCGAGGCGATGCGGAAGAGCAGTGCGTAACCGATATTGCCGGCGGCACCGGTGACGGTGACGGTGACGGGGGCGTTGGCCATGGAGTCTCCTTCGGGACGACGTGTCAATGGGACCGCGAGCGGTGCAGCCCATGGGACGAGCCTACGGCGAGGGGCCGGTGACGACCCGGGACGATGGGTTCGTCATTGATGTAATACGCATCATAGAGCGATCGTGCGGTCGGGCGGGGCCCGTCCCCCGCTCGCCGGAGCCCCGCGCTCAGCTCGCAGCCTCGGAACCGGCGGACTCGGCGGAGGCGGTCAGCTCCTCGGGGCTCACAAGACCGTCGACACCGACCCGGTCGAGATACGCCATGCCGTCGAAGGACAGCTCGCGGGCGTTCTCCGGATCGCCGTCGGCACCGAGCCGCCCGCCCGCGAGACGATCGATGATGATGGCGATGGCTCCATCGCCGGTGACATTGGTAGCGGTGCCGAAGGAGTCCATGGCGATGTAGGTGGCGATCATGAGGGCGACCTGAGCGTCGTCGAAACCGAGCATGGACGACAACAGGCCCGTGGCCGCCATGATGGCTCCGCCGGGAACGCCCGGGGCAGCGACCATGGTGATGCCGAGCATGAAGATGAAACCGACCCACTGCACGGTCGAGACGGACAGTTCCTGGGTGAGCACGATCGCGAAGGCGAAGGAGAAGATCTTCGAGGTCGAGCCGGCCAGGTGGATGGTGGCGCACAGCGGGACGGTGAAGGAGGCGACCGCCTCCGACACGCCGTTCCTTCTGGTCTGCGCCAGCGTCACGGGAATCGTCGCGGCGGACGAGGACGTGCCCAACGCGGTCAGGTAGGCGGGCGCCATGGTGACCAGCGCCCTGACGGGATTCCTGCCACCGACCATACCGGCCACGACGTACTGGACCGAGAGGATGACGACTTCCAGAACCAGGACGACGACCACCACTCGCAGGAGGGCGTGCATCACCGACCAGGCCTCGCCCGTGTACGTGAGGTTGAGGAAGATGCCGAAGATGTGCAGCGGCAGCAGAGGGATGATGATTCGCTCGATGAGTCTGGTGATGATCGCGCGGAACTCGACGAACCCCTTGCGCAGGACCCCGCGGGGCACCATCGACAGGCCGATACCGAGGATGAAGGACAGCAGCAGAGCCGTCATGACCTCCACCGGCGCCGGCATCTCGATACTGAAGTACGTCTCCAGCGCGCTGCCCGGCTTCTCGACGTCGGACAGGGCCGTGCCCGAGAGAAGATCGGGCAGGAGCGCGGCGCACACGCCGTAAGTGAGGAAGCCGGAGAAGAGCGTCGACGCGTAAGCGATGGCGGTAGTGATTCCGAGCCACCTTCCCGCGCCCCGACCGAGGTCGGCGATGGCCGGAGTCACCAGACCGATGATGATCAGCGGGATGGAGAAGGACAGGAACTGGCTGAACAGGCCCGAGAAGGTGGCGAAGATGCGGCCGACGGCCTGCGGGACGAGAGGACTTCCACCGATCCTGGTGCTGCCCAGGACGAGAGCGAGAATGATCGCGGCGAGCACCCACACGAGGATGCCGCTGGCTGAGAGCGCCTTGCGGAGGTGTGACACAGAACTGCCTTTCGGCCCGGAGGGCGGGCGGCCGGGTACCGCCCACTGCGCCGCAGCATGCCATAGGACGGATGACGAGCGGCTGACGTATCAAGAGCCGACCCGCGAGCCGGCTCTCAGACGACCCGCGGCAGGTCCGCGTAGTAGGTCAAGGCGAATAGGGCGACGGCGAGCAGAGTGCCGAAGACGACGTCGAAGAATCGCCCGCGAGCCGCTATCCAAGTGCCGTCGGGCCGTTGCAGGCGCAGGAGTGCGAGCAGCAGCACACCGGTGCCGAGGCAGATGATCGCCAGACGCCGGTGGCCCAGCAGGGAGATCACGGGCACCACGATCAGCCCGACTGCCACGCTCAGGACTGAGAGCGTTCGGTAGGGCTCCTTGTGCTCGGGTGCGGGGCGAGCCCCCACGAGCCCCGGCTGGACCCAGGCGCCGTGCGGCGGAGTTCGCACCTCGTGCTGGCTCTCGCCCCGGGTCCCCCGCACGGTCTGATCCTGACTCACGACCGTCATCGTAGCGGGCCGCGAGCGGTCGCAGGGCGCCGCCGACGGCGAGATCAGCCGAATGTCGGATCAATGGGCGAAGTGGCGGTTGCCGGTCAAGTACATGGTCATTCCACCGGACTTCGCCGCTTCGATGACCTCTCCGTCGCGGATGGAGCCGCCGGGCTGAACGACGGCCCTGACGCCCGCGTCGACGAGGACCTGCAGACCATCGGCGAAGGGGAAGAAGGCATCGGAGGCGGCCACGGCGCCACGCGCCCGCTCGGGCGGTGCGGCGGGGAGGGGCTCGCCGGCGTCGGCGCCCTCGTCCTCCTGCTGCCCGCCGGCGTCGGAGGCGTCGCCCGCCGAGCGCAGTCCCAGGGTGTTGGCCCGTTCGACGGCCAGCCGGCAGGAGTCGACGCGGTTGACCTGCCCCATGCCGACGCCCACGGTCGCACCGTCGGAGGCGAGCAGGACGGCGTTCGAACGGACGGCGCGCACGGACAGCCAGGCGAAGCGCAGATCCGCCAGGGTCCTCGCGTCCGCGGCCCGGCCGGAGACCAGCCGCCAGGTGGCGGGGTCAGCGTCGCCGGCCTGGTAGGCGTCGCGCTCCTGGATGACGGCGCCGCCGGTCACCTGCCTGATCTCGTAGCCGCCCGCACTCGGAGGATCAACGAGGAGCAGGCGCAGATTCTTCTTGGCGGACAGGATCTCCACGGCCTCGTCATCGAAGGCCGGGGCGGCGACGACCTCGGTGAAGATCGACTCGATCTGACGGGCCATGGCCGCCGTCACCGTCGCGTTGGTGGCGATGACGCCGCCGTAGGCGGACACGGGATCGCAGGCATGAGCCTTACGGTGGGCCTCGGCGACGTCCCCGCAGGCGGCCACGGCGATCCCGCACGGGTTGGCGTGCTTGACGACGGCGACCGTCACCGCGTCACCGTGGTCGTAGGCGGCCCGGAGCGCGGCGTCGGTGTCGGTGTAGTTGTTGTAGCTCATGGCTTTGCCGTGCAGCTGCCGGGCGTTCGCCACCCCCCCGCTCCGCCCGTAAGTCGTGTAGACGGCGGCGGCCTGGTGGGGGTTCTCCCCGTAGCGCAGGCCGGCCAGGCGTTCGTAGCCGACGCCGACGTAGACGGGCGGCGCGGCCCGGTCGGCCCCGGCCTCCCCGGCGCCGGCCGCATCATCCTCCTCGATCTGGCCGGCGAACCAGGTGGCCACTGCGGCGTCGTAGGCGGCGGTGCGGGCGAAGGCCCGGGCGGCCAGGGCGCGGCGCTGGACGAGGGTGAAGCCGCCGGCGGCGATGGCCCCGGCGACCTCGTCGTAGGCATCCGGATCGGTGACGACGGCCACTGTCGGGTGATTCTTAGCGGCCGCCCGGACCATGGAGGGCCCGCCAATGTCGATCTGCTCGATGCAGGCGTCGAAGGGGGCACTGGAAGCGACCGTATCGGCGAAGGGGTAGAGGTTGACGACGACGAGGTCGATCGGGGGCGCGTCCAGCTCGGCGAGCCGGCTCATGTGCTCGGCCTTGCGACGATCGGCGAGAATCCCGGCGTGGATGCGAGGATGGAGGGTCTTGACACGCCCCTCGAGGCACTCGGGGAAACCGGTGACCTCCTCCACAGAGGTGACCGGCAGGTCCGCGGCCGTGATGGCGGCGGCGGTTGAACCGGTGGAGATGATCTCGACACCGGCGTCGACGAGGGAGCGGGCCAGGTCGATCAACCCGGTCTTGTCATAGACGGAGATCAGCGCCCGGTGCACGGCGACCCGGTCGGGGCCGGTCAGTCCCTCGGTGGAAACGTGCTGGGCGGGGACGGCGAACTGGGTCTGGGTGGCCACTGGCGCTCCTGATGCGATCGGTCCGGGGACGCCCAGGCGGGCGACGTCCCTCATTCATGACCTGTTCATGATCCGTGGCCGCTCCCCGGTGGTTGCCCACCCTCGCCAGTCGCGACCGCCTCCAGTGTAGCCGCGGCCCGCGTCGTCGGGAGGCGCGGGCCGCGCTGTCAGATCCGAACCGTCAGCTCCTCCGGCCGGGCGGCCGCTCCCCCGTCAATCCTCCCGATCGGGGGCGTCACAGGCGCCGGGCGCATCCGACGCCTCATCCTCGGCCCGCTCGCGGGAAGCCTCGCGGGAGGCGCGCTCACGCCAGCCGACAAAGAGCCCCCGCCCGGCGGCGGAACCGGCGGGAATCGACTCGGGCGCGGACACCTCCTCGGTCACCGGTGCCGGTTCGACGCCGGAGTCCCGGGCGAGCGGAGCTGTTCCGGCTTCCGTCCCGCGCCGCGGCACCCGATGGCCGACGTTCTCCCTCTGCTGTCCGTTCCGCTCAGTGGGCTCGCCCCGTCCGTTCCGCTCGCGATCGGTCGTCTCCCACCGGTCGTCGGTGTCGCCACGGGCTCTCGCACTGGCCCCGGCGTCCTCATGCAGACCGCGGGCGACGCCGGCACTCGCCCGGGTCCCTCGAACGGCCAACCGACGGGTGCCCGGGTGGGAGATCACCGCGACGGCGACGAGCCCGACACCGATCTCCAGAGCGATGAAGAGGCACAGATGCCCCCAGTGAGGACCGACCTGCGTCATCCGGCCCGGGCCGACAGGCCCGGACGCCGCCAGCGCCAGCGCCAAGCAGCCCAGCGTCACCACTGCGGTCGCGACGAGCGCGGCGATAACGGCCTCGCCAAGCCCGAGCACGGCCAGACGCCGGCGCCGGGGCCAGGAGGCGACCATGGTGCCGGCCGTGATGACCAGGGGCAGGTAGAGGCCGACGGTCCCCAGCGGCGCGGTGGGCAGCAAACCCAGCAGCGGCATGGCGGGGACCGGCCCCGTCACAACGGAGTCGGGCGAGAACAGGGTGCCGGCGCCCACTGCGAAGCCGGGACCGGCGAGCCACGCCAGCGCCCATACGAGCATGGTCGGCGCCCAGCAGGCCTGCAGTGCGATGAGCCCGAGAGACGCCAGAATCCCTCCGGCCGACAGTGCGTCGTGAAGTCGTCCGACGCGTCCCGCGCCTTCGACGACGGCGACCACGGTGACGGCGGCGACCAGCACGACCAGGGCGAGGAAAGTGCTGCGCACGAGTGCGAGCGCGGGGTCCGTCCAGCACGGGCGGCGCGCCCACCACCGGTCCACATCCCGCCGACCCCGTCCCGAGCGTTGAAGGCGGCCGACGGCGATGAACGCCGTTAGCCCGCCAAGACCGAGCACGGCCGTCCACAGGCGGGAGCCCGGCGGCCCGGCGGCCACGACAACGAGAGCGGCGGTCACCACCGCGGCCAGGACCGTCCATAGGCCCGACAGCAGGCCGGCGAGCCGCGAACGACGCACCGACCACCGGGTGATGAGTGCCTGGAGGACGGTCAGTCCCAGCAGCGGCAACCCGAGGACACCGTCGGGGCTCGCCGCGCTCCCCCAGGTCCCTCCCAGCCCCAGAGCCCACAGGGCGGTGCCGGCGCGCACAGCGGCGCCCACCGACAGGGCCGCGGCGGCGTCCATGGAGGAGGTCGAGACATAGACGGCGAGAGTCGGGACGACGACGAGGAGCCAGCCCGCCAGAACGGACTCGACCCCGGCGCGTACGGCGAAGGGCCAGTCGGTGGGAACCGCCCGGTACCGCCTGCCGGTGCGGGCGGGGGGACCGCCCTCCGAGGCCGAGACCACCCGTCTCAGCCGTGCCGGGTTACCGCCTGTGCTCACGCCCGCTCCGCCGCGCCGGCAATCTCCCGGTACAGCCCGCGGGCGAGGGAGGCGGTCTCAGCGGGTGTGCGTCCAACGCGAACGCCTGCGGCCTCCAGGGCCGCCTTCTTGGCCCGGGCGGTGCCGGAAGATCCGGAGACGATGGCGCCGGCGTGCCCCATGGTCCTCCCCTCCGGGGCGGTGAAACCGGCCACGTAGGCCACGACGGGTTTGGTCACGGAGGAACGGATGTAGGCGGCGGCGCGCTCCTCCGCATCTCCCCCGATCTCCCCGATCATGACGACCAGCTCGGTGTCCGGGTCCGCCTCGAAGGCGGCGAGGGCGTCGATATGGGTGGTGCCGACGATCGGATCGCCGCCGATGCCGACGCAGGTGGTGAAGCCGAGGTCGCGCAACTCGTGCATGAGCTGGTAGGTCAGCGTGCCGGACTTGGAGACCAGGCCGAGGGGTCCGGGGCCGGTGATGTCGGGCGGGGTGATGCCCACGTTCGAGCGCCCCGGGGAGATGATGCCGGGGCAGTTGGGGCCGATGATCCGCGCGCCGCGCTCGGCGGCGTAGGCGCGGACGTAGACGGTGTCGGCCACCGGGACGCCCTCGGTGATGACGACGACGAGGCGCACGCCGGCGTCGACGGCCTCGACGATGGCGCTCCTGGCGTGGGCCGGGGGCACGAACACGACGGAGACGTCGGCGCCGGTGGCCTCGCGGGCGCCGACGACGGTGCCGTGGACGGGGATCTCGACTGTGCCGGCCCGGACGTCGCCCGCGCCGGGGCCCAGGGGGGCGACGTCGAAGGCGACGGAGGTGCCGGCCTTGCGGGGGTTGACGCCCGCGACGATCTTCGTGCCGGCGGACAGCATGCGGGCCGTGTGCTTGCGGCCCTCCGAGCCGGTCATGCCCTGGACGATGACGCGGTCGGCCTCGGTCAGGAAGATGCTCATGGTCTCAGGCCCCCTGCTGGACGGCGGTGTGCTGGGCGGTGGTGCGCTGCTCGCCGCCTCGTCGAGCGGCGTCCGGCTGTTCAGCGTCCGGCCGGGCGGCGGCGTCCCGCCGTTCAGCGTCCGGATGCTCGGTGACGCGCTGGGCGATGGCGGTGACGACGTCGGCGGCCCCGTCCATGGTGTCGACGACCCTCACGCCGTCGATGGCGGCCTCGGCGAGGATCCTCCGGCCGAGCTCGGCGTTGTTGCCGTCCAGGCGCACGACGATCGGCCTGTCGAAGTCCGGCAGGGAGCCGACGGCGGTGACGATGCCCTCGGCGATGGTGTCGCAGGAGGTGATGCCGCCGAAGACGTTGACGAGGATGGCGCGCACCTGCGGGTCGGAGGCGACCACCTCCAGGCCGGTGGCCATCATCTCGGCCGACGAGCCGCCGCCCAGGTCGAGGAAGTTGGCGGGCCTCATGCCCCCGTGGGCCCGTCCGGCCGCGGCGACGACGTCGAGGGTGGACATGACCAGGCCGGCGCCGTTGCCGAGCACCCCGACCTGGCCGTCCAGGCGCACGTAGTTCAGCCCGGCCTCCTTGGCGCGGGCCTCGAGCGGGTCGACGCCGGCGGTGTCCTTGAGGGCGGCGCGCTCGGGGTGGCGGAAGGCGGCGTTGTCGTCGAGGCTGACCTTGCCGTCCAGGGCGAGGACGTCCCCCCCGGGGGTGAGCACGAGGGGGTTGACCTCGACCAGGGTGGCGTCCTCGGCGGTGAAGACCCCCCAGAGTTTGATGATGACGGCGGCCACGGCGTCGGCGGCGGGGCCGGGCTCGAAGCCGGCGGCCTTCACGACGCGCGCGGCGACGTCGGCGGTGACGCCCTGAAGCGGGTCGACGCCGATGCGGGCCAGGGCCTCGGGGCGCTCGGCGGCGAGGGTCTCGATGTCCATGCCGCCCTCGCGCGAGCACATGGCCAGGTACTGACGCTCGGCGCGGTCCAGGAGGATGGAGAAGTAGTACTCGGCATCGATGTCGACGCCGTCGGAGATGAGGACGGCGCGCACCGTGTGGCCCTTGATGTCCATGCCCAGGATGTCGCGGGCGCGGGCCTCGGCCTCCTCAGCGGTGCGGGCGAGCTTGACGCCGCCGGCCTTGCCGCGGCCGCCGGTCTTGACCTGGGCCTTGACGACCACCAGCTCGCTTCCCGCGTCGAGGAGGGACTGCGCGGCGCTGCGCGCCTCCTCGGGGGTTGTGGCCACGGCGCCGTCGAGCACGGGGACGCCGTGCTGGCGGAACAGGTTCCTGG
>RBWB01581427.1_pt1 | contig 24950 bp, 24 predicted proteins | sample 2014201 | NCBI WGS metagenome assembly RBWB01 (sample SAMN10133834, study PRJNA383868) | Human oral metagenome, whole genome shotgun sequencing project. | isolation source: supragingival plaque isolated from 88 juvenile twins | host: Homo sapiens | place: Australia
ACTTAGAAACATTCCTACTGGTGTTGTGCCAAAAGGTATTAAAGAATTAACCTTAACAGGTTTTAATGTGGGTAATAGTACATTCGCTTGGGCGAGTCGCGACGGTCAATATATCTATGTGCGTACTCCGATGATAATTAATGCACCAGCTACTATTGATGGTGGTCGAATTGGTGGAACTAATGACTATATTTACCAATTAAAACGTACAAACTTTATCTCATTCGCTTATCAAGGTCGCGATGTGCAAGCTAAAATAAGCGGTTTACCAATTTTATCTAAACAACAATAATCGGAGTCACTATGTCAGAAGCAAAAGGCGCCCTTGATTCGATTAAAGCATTCGGTCAAAACTTAGGAAAACATAAAAAAGCCCTTGTTATTGGTGGCGGTATAACAGCTATCGCTTTAACAATTGGCTATAACAGTTTAATGTCAAATGCAGAACTTACACTTTCAAAAGAAGTAGTACAGGAAGCCGAGCGTCAAAGCGTTGTTGATGTCGGCAAGACAGGTGGTTTAACTAGCGAAATTAAATACGAAGAAGATAAAACTGGTATTAATGATGCTAATGCACGCTTGAACGAATTGGACGAAAAGTCTTATCGTGATCGTGTTTATAAAGCTGCCGAAGATGATAAAAGTGAAATTATCACGCGTGGTAGCAGTAATGGGGGTAAAATCCGATTCAAATCCGATGAAAAAATTAACAAATTAGAGCGTGAAAAAATCATTCAAGATATTAACGTTCCTGATGTTGTTACCCAAACAATTGTTACTCCACCTAAAATGACTTTCAATGATGAGGTTGCGGCGCAAGAAGCAGAAAAACCAACAACTTATTTAGAGCAAAATAACTATGCAGCAGATATTTCAGCTCAAGAAGCGGTTATTGCAGCAAATGTACAAAATCAATTGCAAAACATCATCACGTTAAAAGAGCAGGAACGAAAATCAGGCGAGATGTCTGCCGACAAACTTAAATACACTAATACTAAAGTGCATGAAGAAGAATTAGCGGCAATCGAAGAGCAAAAAGAACAAGATAAAGCGCGTAGAACTAAATTAGCAGAACAACAATTAGCAAATTTACAAGTAGCATCGCAAGGCGGAAATTATATGCCTAGCGATACGGTAGTTAAAAATGCAGCTTCTGAATTATCTAAATACGCAAGTCAAGTATTGTTCAAAAAAGGCGATATTGTAACTGCTATCACATTAATGGGTGCATCAAATTTAAATATGGGTCCAATTAAAGCTCAAATTACTGATGGTCCTTATGCTGGTGCAATTTTAAATGGTTCAGTATCACAAGGTACGGAAAAATTAAAATTTACATTCGATTCAATGTACTTACCTGATGACCCTACCCTAATTCGTGTTGATGCAAGTGCGTTGCAATATGATACATTAGAATTAGGTACTGCAACCGATATAGATCGCCGTGCATTTATGCGATATATCGTGAAACCACTTCTCAAAGGTGGTGCAGCAGTTGGTGATTATTATGCCAATGATGCAACAACAACGACAACAGGTTCGGGTACAGTGGTTCAATCTAGCGCACAAAAATCAGTTGAAAACGCTCGTAAAGTTGGTTTAGGTGCAGCGATGGACGCAATTAGTCAAGATATTAACGATATTGATACCACGACAATCGTGAAACAAGCACAATACACACAAATTAAAGTGTATTTCAATGATGAAGCGGTTTACGGTACAGAGGGAAATTCACCCCAAAATATGAGCAATAAGACAGCTCAACAATTAGGTGAAACTAATGCGCCTGCACAACCTGCACAACCTGTACCACAACCAATAGCAAAATAAGGAATCCGTATGTCTGAACAAGCTAAATTCGATATGACGACAAGCGAAAAAGAAGAACAAGAAACTGTAACCTTTGACGATTCTTCAACAAATAATTCAACAGAAGAAACTCAAAAAGTAGAAGTGAAAGCAGATAAAAACGACCGCGTAGGGAAAGCGCCGACACCAGAGAAACCTAAATCAAAAGGTAAAAATAAATTGCTTTTACCTATTATAGGCGGAACCGTCGGAACACTTGTTGTATTTGGTGGTATTTTTGCGTTCTTGATGTCAATGGATAATGATGACGCTCAACGCCGCCAACAACAATTGGAAGCAATGCAAGCACAAGAACAACAAGTTATCGCGCAACAACAGCAAATGCAACCAGCGGTCACACCGCCGCAAACGGTTGAACAACAGCAAGCTATTCAGCAAGATGCTGCCGAACAACCTAAACCAGTTGAACAACAGCAAAATGCAACCTCTCAACAACCTGAGTCAGTTACTCAAGCAGGTCAAGTTGGTGCGGAAATGAATAATTCATTAGTGTTTGATGCCGATGGTAATGTTACTGGTACATCTGATAACAATACTGAAAAACGTCGCACTCGTTTAACAACAGAAGAATTGTTAGCAAGCAAGGACTTAAACGAATACACTGAAGATGAATTAAATTCAGCTTATCAAATTGTTGATATTGAATTAACCAATATCACAAAAACACAACAACGTTTAATTTCTCGAATGAAAGAACTTGGTATAGAGCCGCCTATTTCTCAATTAGAAGCTCGTCAAGCGATTCACGATAAAGCCCTTCTCGAAGAGATAACAGCACGTTTAAGTGAAAAAATGAACCTAAATATGATGGCTTTAAACAAGAAAATGGACGATCTAAATCAGTCTCAAATCATTTTGGGTCGCGATGTAGCTAATAGTCTTGCCAATGTGATGCATAAAATCAATATTGAAGATTTAAATGCTAAAAAGCACAAAAAAGACTTAGATGAACTTACTAAAGCAAATGATGCTTTATTAGGTAAATATACCATTAAGCAAATGGCAAGCGGTCGCGTATGGATTATCGATCCTGTAAGCAATAAAGCAATGAGCTATACTATTGGCGATAATATCGGTGATGGTATCGTAATCGAAAACATTGATTTGAGTAACTACAAAATCACAACCAATAAAGGCGAAATTAAATACAATTTCAAATAATCCACTCTACCCTAGATGAATCATCTAGGGTAGCTTTATAAAACGATTACACATTATGACAAGCTCTATAAACACAGCGGTAGAAAATTCAAAAACAGGCTTATTTGTACTGCATAATATCGTATCAACCTTTCCTCAATTGGTTAACCTTGTTGCTTATGCAGGTATCGCTATTGGTCTGTTTTTCTTTTATCAATCCTACCTGAATTTTAACTCAATGATACGAACCAGTATCGGTGTAAAGCAAGATGAACATCATCTCAAAAAAGGTTGTTCATTTCTTGTATTCGGTATGCTTGCATGGAACCTAGAATGGTTTACTCAAATCTTAGTAAACACTTTAGGCTTTAACGTTGAAGGCTCTGAAGATTACCTTAATTATTATGCTGGCGACATATTCCAAAATAATAACGGTATGTCGGACATACTAAGTTATGTGATGTGGATATGTAACATGATAGGCTTTATTAGCTTGTTAGTTAACATTGTTAAAGCCAACTACGCCATCGTTAATCCGCAGCCTAAAAGTATGTCACGAGCAATTCTTGGATTTATTATTGCATTGGCACTTATTCGAATTAAAGAGGTTTTATGGATAATGGCAATAATTTTCAGAAGTGATTCACTCGCAACGTGGCTAGGTTATTCAGTCTAACGCCACCTTTTAAAGGAACGTCAATTGACGTTCTTTTTTTTTATGCTGTTACATAGTGGAATATGTTATAATAAGATGTCTGTAAGGAGATGTTATGTTTGAAATCGATCAGGTTTATCAAGACAAATTTATAAAATTTGAAGTGTCATTATTAGTTTATCTCACTAAAGAAAAAGAAGTTAACATTGACCCATTTGATTTTAGAGTGATTTTTGGTGATCCTAACATAATCGGCGCACTTGATACTTGGAATGCGTTATTTAACGCTTTTCCTGTTGCTTATACTGGCTTTATTAATGCACACCCTGATCGCGATTTTGAATTAAGCAATCCTATGGTAGTTCGTATTGGCGGACACTTTGAAATTAGCCGTTACCGCGCTGTATTCGAAATTTATTTAGAGGAAGATACAGGCATCAATGAAGATTTAACTGATGATGATAAAGCTATTCTACTGCGTGCATTTTATGAGTTTGATGACAATATCCGTAGAAAAAATGGATTACGTTTAACGCCAACAGAAGAAAAACAAAAACTTTACGATCAGCATTTTGCGGTTGATAAAATGCCCTATATGATTGCCGATAATGTGCCAAATTGGGAAAATAGACCTAAAGATGATACCATTGAGCTTATCGATATAACCGATGAAATGCGTGAAGAGCGCAAAAAAATTGCTCAAATTAGACGAATGCACTTCCCGACGCAGCACGATTTACTTGCGCTAAAGAAAAAAGCTGAAAACAAGCTTATTGTTTATGAAGATCAGCATACACCATTTGAATACGACCAATTTACCTATGAAGGGCATGAAGTTGTAGAGATAATGAAAGACAAAAAACGTTACTAAAAGGAAACTATTATGCTTGAAAACATCAATCTAACTTTAAGCGACGTTGAGCTTAATCAATCAGAAAACGTTAAGGTGGTTGCAAGACTTTCTAAAATAGTCTATTTCAAACCTATAATCAAAATAGCGCTATGGTTCGGTATCTTATGTTTTCTATATATGGGAAAGCCTTATCTTGAGTATTACTTCAAAACATTCATAGATAACGTAAGTTTTGTTAAAGATATTTTTATCAATATAGATGTAGATAAGAAATCATTTTATTCTATGGCATGGCTGTTTTTTGATATTGTATTTTATATGGCTATCCCGATATTAATTGCTTATTTTATTATTGCCAATATGATTGATATTATTCGCCTAAGCAAAATGCGGATCATCGTAGATGACACTGGAATTTGGGTGAAAAAAGGATTGTTTAAATTCACGTCAGAAGCACAAGGTGTTGTATGGAACAATGCTGATTTAGCAAGCTCAAAAAATGGTATTATTTACTACCTATTTAATAACTACCCTATTCAGGTAAAAAACCGATTTTCAGGTGCGTTAGAACTCTCGCTGCCGCCTGTTCAAAACGGTAAAAATTTACTCTCGACGATAAACAAAGAGATTTCTAAACGATACACCCAACAAATCCAACCATAACAAAAAAGCACCAAAATCGGTGCTTTTCTATTTTAATCTTAACGCATTTTAAATGTAGGCGTATATGTTTCATCGGTAATTGATACATTCTTCGCTACATCAACCACTTCATTATACAATTTCACATCAAATTTCTCTTTGACTGATTGTGATAACTCAGGGTTAACCAAACTTAATCGACCTGCGAACTGCTCTATTTGTGATTTTTGTGCTGCTACACGCTCTAAGATCACCTCTGATTTTAATTCGCCAGCAGGTAAGGTTACATTTCTTAGCTGATGATAATTATCTGAAATAACCTCTGCGTACATTTCAATTTTTGCTTTAACCTTTTCATCATAAGTGTTGATATTTGGCTCAAGCATTAAATCACTCATTTGGCGAATAAGACGATCATTAAAATTCAAATTTGCAATAAAATCAGCCGACTGCAAGCTTAAATTATTGTTGAAGAAGTCATAAGAGTTCTCTTTCTGTTTAGCAATCATCGCTGGCACGCCATTGATCGCGCGCGGATTGGACGTAATACCATCAGATAAAACACCTATACCCGCATCAAGTTTTACACCTTCTTCTTGTACGCGTCTTAGGGCTGCAACTTCCTCAAACTGATTAAATGGTGTGTTCATTATGCACTAACTCCCATTGTATTTGCTTGTTTGTTTTTGAACATATTAGTAATGTTATTTAACATTTTTGAGGTGTTCTCCATAAACTCTTTCGCCATTTTTTCTAAGTCAAAACCACCATCTTTAGATTTTGATAAGAAATCCTTAACTTTAGCACCAGCACCCGATTTTGATGCCGCCATATTTTGCAAATCTTCACTCAAACGCACATAATCCAAAGACTTGTTAATTGAAATTTTGGCTTCATCAGCATTTTTAAACACACCTTTAGTGTTGGCATTTTTAATCATCTGACTTAATTCCATTTGCTCACGCTGGATATTTTCTAATCTGCGATCTAAGCGGCGTGTTGCTTCTTGTGTATCTAAACCTAATTTTTTGCGATTTTCAATGTCATTAGCGTAATGATTTAAGAATAAACTTTCCGTATAGACTTTGTGTGCCTTGATTTCCATCTCGCTGCGCAACTCTAACGTAGGTTTAGATAATGCTTGGGTCATACTTAAACTACGCTTGCTTAAATCGTTATACGCTTGTTCGCGCGCCACATCATCACTAAAATCACGCTTGGAAACCACTTTTAATGAAAGCTTTTGATATTCATTTAACAGATTGACCGCGTGTTTTTTCGCTTCATTATTCACCGTTAAATCATTTACATAAGATTGATAATTGGCTGGAGACTCTTTGAAGTTGCGAACAGTCGCATTAAACATACCATTAAAGTTACCCATCTTTTCATGAATTAGATCGACATTCTTTTTGTTTAATAACGCGCCGTGCATTGCATTAGCATAATCATTCATTTTGGCAATTTCTTGCCCGAACTCACGGTTTTGCAATTTAGGTGAAACTTTGAAACCTGCAAATTCTTCAGTCGGCTTGTAAATGGCTTGCTCTGCTTTTGCTAAACGACCATGACTATCATAAATAGTTTTACCAACCTTGTTTGCTATATCTTTTGCTGGTTCAACAATTTTTTCATTAACAGCTTGACCTGTTTTAGTATGTGCAACATAACCACTAACAGCCTTCGCTTTATCCGTTAGATCATCTGCTACACTTTTAAGTTTATCAACTTTACCTTGAAATTTTTCACCTTTAACATACTCAGTTAATTTATGTGCATTTTCAATGGTGTTCTCTTTAATTTTCTTACCCGAATCATATAATCCAGCAATAAAACCTCTGATGCCATGATAAACCGCATGACCGTAATAACTTTGTTGAGGACCTTCTTGTTTCTGTTGTTTTTTATTTTCGTTTTCAGATTCTTTATCGTCCTTATTGAGTTCATCAGATTTAACAGTTTTTTCTGCCTTTTTATCCTTTAAAAGTGTCAACCCCTCAAATTTATTATTAAGTGTGTTATGGATCTGATGTTGAACATCAGTTTTAAATTGCTTATATAATTCACCATCAATCTTTGGCGCTGAAATGAAGGAAGTTTTACCCTTCTCGTAACCTTTTTTCAAATCAAGCTTAACATCTGAAAGCTCATTATTATCATTCATTTCATTAATACGAGCTTTCAAATAGTCATTATAAGTAACATTCTGTCCGTGATTTTCTGCTTTGTAATCGTTGTAAATAACATCATTTAAAGAGTTAGCATAATCTTTATTAACAATGGCATTTTTGATAATAGCAGTATAATTTGAGGATTCTTTTGCATACTCTATATCAGCTTGAACAACCTTATTAAACACTGAATGCGTTGTTAAAGATTTAGGCTCAAATGTTTCACCAGTTGCTTGCTCAAACACTTTAGCTTGTGCTGCTGCCAAACTTCCTACCGTATAATCAAAATTACCTTGACGATATTGAGACAATAAATAATCGCCATTTGACATACGCACATCATTGATGAAAGCATTGCCAATAGAGTCTTTTTCACCATATTTCAATAAATCAGGCAAAAGACGACTATCAGTTGCTAAATGTGGAATATCTTTCGGATCAAGTTCGGTTTTATCATTCAAAGCATTCATTGCCTTGTTTATTGATACCGACACAAATTGTTTACTTTCTTTTGTGATCGATTCCAATACTTGAGATGCAAGTTCTTCACGACCAATAGGCGCGCTACCTGCCGCCATATCGGAATTAGTTAACTGTTGTAACGCCTGACTGCTTTCTAAATTTTTTAAATCTCTAAATAAAGCAATTTTTGCATAAGATAATTTTTCACTTTCAGATTCATCAACCGATTCAATACCTGCAAGCTGCGCCAAAGTAAAACCTTTCTTAGATTCTTTTACTTCGTTAGTTTGTTCAAAATTTTGAGCTTGTTCCATTTCAGGTGTAAAAGTAGAACCCTCATAAGGAATATCATTGAAATATGCTGGTGGTTCTTCAGAATTTGATGCACCCATATCAAAATTTTCAATAAAGTGAGGTTCATCTGCTGATGGTGGAATTGCCATTGCAAGATAATCAAGTTCTTGTTCTTGATTTGGTGTAGTCATAATCTTACCCCTTAATAACAGATACCATTACACGACGATTTGGTGCAAGACATTCAATAACTTCTTGGCGATCATAACGCAACGCCGCTTTTGATGTATCACAATGCACAACAGGATAATTCTCGCCCCAACCTGTATAACTGATTTTTGATCTACTTACGCCATATTGTTTAGCAAGCATATCAGTAACAGCTTTTGCACGACGTTGAGATAAATTTTTATTGTATTGATTAGATCCTAATTCATCGGCAAAAGCATCAACACGAATGTAATAACCCCCTGAAATAGCTATATCAGCTAGTTTTTGGAAGTCATGTTCACGATAACGAAGATTTTTAATGTTAGATTTATTAAAGTTAAACAAACCATCAGCTTCAAATGTATCAAATGCAATAGCATTATTGCTAACTAATGTTCTTGGGTCTTGCATTTGAGACGTAGAGGCGGATTTATCATCAAGCTCTAAAATAGTAACAACACGTTGTGCTTGAGCAGTTAAAGATGCCGCTAACAATAAACTTGCAACAGCCGTAGGAATGAATTTTGACATAAAAAAACCTATTAAGTGAATTAAATAATCTTTGTTATTTTACCACTCAACAGGTTTTTTTTACAGTTTAAAACGTATGATATTTGAACAATTTAAACAAATTTGCTAATTACAACAAAGTTATCATTCAATGGCACATCAAAACGTTCTTCAAAACGTTTAAGTAATCCATTGTTATTTGCTGCTAAACTTAGCAATTCAGGATAACTCGACCAAAAACTTAAACTATACATCTGTGCTTTTCTCGGTATCTTGAAACGTTGCACATATAAACTATTAGATAATAATTCATCAGTTAATCTGTCAGCCTTCACTGGTAATAATGCAAAAACAAAATCAAGGCTAAAATCATCTAATTGATGTATTTTGTAACCATCTAATAATTGATTTGAAAAGTGATTATTAAATTGTAAACTACAAACAATGCTATAATCTTTGCTTGAATCGTTACTATTTGGGATAATAAGCGGATAGTCAATCACTCTTGCGAAACTCTCTTGAATCATTTTTACTAAGTCAAATTGATATAGTATTGTTTCGCTTAAAACATTATCAGGCAAGACCATTTGCTCGTCTAGCCCTGCACGAATACGTTTATTGATGTCGGATTGAGTATTTAAAACACTCTCAATAATCGTATGAATTGAACGTTTATCCACTTCCAATGTTTTTATATACTCGAATAATGGCTTATTGAGTTTCTCCAGTTTTAACTCGAAAAAAGACCAATCATAATTCAAACGCTTATTAAACAACTCTTCTCGGGATAATGCATTTGGCGTTATAAATGGTGCTGGTGCAGATATATTTTGATGATTATAAAACCGATCATTAACTAAATAAATTAACTCACCATCTGACATAGCGTTTAATGCTTCTTCACTCACGTCTAAATCAGCATTTTCATCAATAAATTCTTCAACCTTCTTCTGCCAACTTCCGAAAGATTGAATACGCTGCTGCATATCAATATCAACAGATGCATAAATATCTTGAAATATCGCATTGATATAATAATCAAAATGACTCGCGACACCATATCGTAGAAAAAAAGCCTTATGAGATAAAGACCAATCATCAGAAATTGGATAATCAAAAAACAGCTCATAAAGCATTACTGATGATGAAGTATTAGGCGTTTTACCTAAAAAATAAGGCTGAACAATTTTGTCATATTGACGATTTAATGCGTGGCAAGTGTTATCAATACACTGCATATAAGAAACTGGCTGTGTTGCATTGATTTCGCCAATGCAATAAAAACCCACCGATGATACAGGTTGGTTATTGTTTTTTACTGAAATTCGATTGAAATCATTATCAGATTTGGCACCAATGGTAATGATCTTTCCACCAATTTTCTTCGTCTGAACAGGTTGCTTTTCCAAGCTAAAATATCGAACGCCATTATATGTGGAGCTTCCAGCATTACCAATCATAGCAAAACAAGACTTCATTAAATCATCAAACACGCCCACCTGCCGACTGGTGAAAGCTTTAGCAATATAATAATGATAGCTTAGTTGTAAAGGCTCAAGATTTCTAATGCGGATAACATGACTATCTACACGATCAAAGAATGACATTAAATCAAGTTCGTAATAACGCAAATCAAAACTTAATACCTGTTCTGAAAAAGAATGTCCTTGAATAATGATTTCACGGATAAAATACACTAAAGGGAAACGATGCTCCCTTAATTCCAATACATTATTGATATGTTGTCGCAATGAAACAATCGCAATACTAAATGGAAAATCAGGATAAATCTGTTTAATAACTTCGGTCTTGTCTAGCGTATTTAGATAAAGATACAGTTCATTGTGCTTTTGTGCGACAATAGATTCAAGTTCTGCTAAATGCTTTTCTCTTGATTTCAAATCTTCCGAACGCTCGATTGACATCATTTTTTTTAACCAATCAGATTCATTTAGTTTGTCTAATAAATGCGGTGGTAAGAATGATTCTATATCGAGATCAAATTGCTTTGCCGCAAATTGCTCAAATTGATAGTTTTGCGTTTTAAACATCGAAAGTTGTATTAAACTTTCGATGTATTGCTCGTATTGCTCAAGTATTGAAAAAGTGAGTTGATTTAACATAGATTAACGATAAACAATTTGGGTACTTGGCAAACGTATGCCGCGAGGTAAATTATAAAATTTGACTTGTTGAGCATTACTATCTGATGTTTGTGATTTCTTTATTTTTTTAGAATTTGCGACAGCAATAGGTTGGATCTTATATTCGTTAGCATATAAGTTTTGCTTCGCCTCAGCAATTTTTCGTTGAATATCAGGAGAGCGTTTGAGGGTGTAATAATGCTCTTTCACACTTCCTAAGTAACGAGAGAAATACGGCTCATTTGCGCTATTATACCACCCCATACCTCGAAACATTGAACCTGCGGCATCGATTTTTAATCGTAAAACATAAGCACCAACAGACACATTAAAACAGGCATCACTATATAATCGGTTTTTAAATACAGAATAAGACATATTGGCTTTTTCTTGCAATTCACGAATAGCCTTTTCCATTTTGCCATTGTTGATTTGCATTGGTCCTATATCAAGTGTCTTATTTTTATTTAAAGAATGCTTGTTTACACGTCCATTTTCTTGACGCAAAATCGCCCATACAGCTTCAGGTTCTAAATTTTGTTTAACTGCTTCTCTGACAATGCATTGAACCGTAACTGGATAATCATAAGAATCAATATAACCACCATCAGCAATAATCATCAGTTTTTAACCTCAACTAATTCAGGGTGTTCTAATTCAAATTTACGTCGCTCGGCTTCCATTCGCTCCCATGCTTCATTATCGGTTAATGTAACACCGAAGCCATAAATGTTTTTCTTATCATCAAAATTATCAATTTTGAGTGGTTGCAAATTAACTGCACCATTTAGCAAGTCAATATAACGCGTTTCCTTTAAGATTTTTGCGAAATTTAACACAATCTGATCTTTAAGATAAAAAGGTCTGAGCTGCTCAATAACTTCATCACGCGAAAGCAAGTCAATATAACTTGGTAGATTAAGATAATTAAAATATCGCATGGAACCATACTTAATATCTTTTAGGTCAATTCGAGTTTTAGTGCTATCTTCCGTTCCGTCGTACTTAGGTAAATATTGCACAATCATTGTTGGTTTACCGTTTTCATCTTCACCTTTAACAAAACGATAAGGAATAGTAATAGATGGTTTACGGTATTGACGATTAGAATTACCAGCTTCATGAATCAATCGCTGTAATAAAACTTGCTGATTGTTTTTTAGCATAAAATACGCAAACGGCACATCAATCGTTTTAGGTGGACGTTCTTTATCTAATGTTGGTTCCATTTCACAAAGATGCTCAATTAACGTTTCGTTGGTTTTTATCTTATCCCATTGTAAAGGGTATTTTTCCCCATAAAAACTTGATGAAAGAGCTAAAATCTCAATAATTTTACTGACATTATCTCCCTTTTGAATAACATCAATTAACGTTTGCTTTAGTTCAGCATTACGTTCTTCTTCACTTCTAAAACGCGTATTTGACATTAAATAATCCTGTTAAAATCGATTGAATAATAATCTAATTATAACATATTTGATGAACAAGTAACAATGCAATGCCAAAGGAACTTTCGATTTAAAACAGGATCCTTTTTTGTTATCATAGGCGAGATTTTATTCATGTTTATAACTAAAAAAGGTTTTTTCCGTATGAAAAAAGCAAATGTATTGAAAACAACGTTGCTTCTTTGTGGTTTGAGTTTTGGTGGTGGAGCATTTGCAACATCATCAATAAATCAATACACGGCAACAGGTTTTACAGGTGATTCTAAAAGTATTCAAGTATTGAATGCAACAGCAGATCCTGTTATTCAGTTGAACAATGCTGGAACCGTTTCATTAAGCAACCAAAGTACACAAGATAACTTAGGGATAGGCTTGCTGCGCGCAATTTATGGTGAATATGCGAACGTGCTATGTACCAATTCGGGCGATCAAAACTGTTTGTCAGTTGATAAAATTTCCAATCAAATTAGTAATGGTAACGTTGAGGCAGGTAAAATAGCGAGCATTTTCCCTCGTCAACTTGAACTCTCACAAATGTTGGCGAACGCATTAATGATGTTCTCTACCGCCGTATTGATGCTTCAAACTGTTATCTTTATGTTAATGTTTGTCGTATTCTTAGGTAAAGGAACTGGTAAAAATAGCTCATTAGAAGAAAGCTACCACGTTGGTGTCGGTACAATTTTGCGTGTGTTACTTTCTGTCGTTTTAGTATTCCCTACTACAACAGGTTATTCCATTGGTTTAATCGCTGCTTTACAAAGCAATACGATTTCTACCCGATTCGGCGACCTTGTTTGGGCGGCAGCTGTGAAAACTATTTCACCAAAACAAATTGAAAATAAAACCACCGCTGCGATGTATCAACATCTTACCAATTTTAAAAACTTTCAAGCCTTGAATGATACGCTTGCTGATGCAGCATATTGTACGGTATTTATGAATAACTCTCTTGAAGGTAATATCAAAACTCTTAACGGTCAAAGTTCAAATTCAATCAATAGCGGCGCAACCAAACTTGAGCAAGGAAAATGGTTAAGCTGGGGGAATGCAGGTTTTGTATTTGGTGCAAAAACTATTATTACTGATGGTGAAATTCGTATTAATTTTGGTCCACGTGATCCTGCGGCAAAAGGCGACAATAATAGAGTCTTATATCGCACATCAAAACTATCATTATCAGACAGCTTAATTGCAGAAGAATTAAGTTATTTTAATGCGTTAGCTGATTCAGATAACAATGTTCCAGCAAACTATTGCGGACGCATTACATTGCCAGTCTCTGCGGATATTGAATTACCTACCAATGCCGATGCGAGCGATAAATTTTACTATTATAAATCCGTTGCAAAAAATGCAGTTGCATACGCAGAAGCTCAAGCTATTCTTGGTATTTATGATCGTTGGGTTCAATTCTTTTCTGATGAAAACAATTTTAAATTTAAAGGTAGCGATTCTACTCGTTCAGGTATTCTTACAGGTGAAGCTGCTAAAGGACAAAAAAATCCAATATTTAAATTGGCAAATCAGAAAAAAGAAACAGAGAAGCAATATTATGTTGACTTAGCTGGCTTATTAGGTGGTAAATCTGTTTCTTCGCAGATTAATAAATACAATCAATTTAATTTTATAGAGCCATCAAATAGTAACTTAGCAGATAATTTTAAAGATGTATTTGGTTTAAATGGCAAAGGTTTAGGTGTGTCAATTACAGGTTCCAGTGCAGTTAAACAACATTTATTTTACCCAGAGAAATTAATTAATATATTTGTTACTGCAAATGATAATGTAAATAAACAAGCCTTAAAAAATTCTGTTACAGCAGCTGCAAAAGAACTCTATAAGAGTTATCAAGGTATGAAAATTTACAATATTAATACCTCGAAAGAAAATGCCAATATCTATGAAAAAATGATAATGGATACGACTCAATATGGTTGGATCTCCGCTGGTTCTTGGTTCTCTACACTTGCTGGTCTTGGTACAAATTACGATCTATTAGATGTGCCGATGCCAATGATTTCTGTACCCGAATATATGCGAAATGCTTTTGCGAAAAGTGAAGAAGTAAACCTAAAAATTGGTAATGATAATTTAGTTGGTATTGACCGAACTGTTATTAAACAATTCAAACGTTATTACTACCCTGTTGGATATAGTATTAATAACACTGCGGCAATCCGATTAAGTAATTCAACAGCAGGTCGAATTGGTAGCAGTCAAAATTCAGCAAGCGAAAGATCAAATAATTTTGGTATCAACATATCTCAATGGTTGGGTTACGACCCACATAAAACATCGGGCAATCAATATGTTCACCCTCTATTACAATTACAATCTTCAGGTAACACGATGATGCAAATTGGTGAAGGGATTTGGGGTTTCTCTCAAATTATGCAAACACTTCAAAATAGTGGATTTGGTGGAACTGATAATGAGCTAGTTGAAGCCACAACAAGACAGGTAACAGGTAATAATCCTGCATTATTAAGCGTAGATTCCGTATTAAGCCAAATTTTAAACAAGTCGTTCACAATGGCAAATATTATCGGTTATATCCTCTACTTTGGTGGTGCAATGCTTGCTATTTACCTGCCATTGCTTCCGACAATTTATTGGGTGTCAGGCGTATTAACGTGGGCGATTGGTGGTTTCGTAAACTTAATTGCAATCAACATTATGGCTATCGGTATTACCCTATCACGCGGCGAAGAAGTGATTGGTCGAGCGCAAGTTGGTGCCTTTATGTTGCTTGAAAATGGGTTAAGACCAGTGTTGCAGCCGATTGGCGGTATTGCTTTCGTTATCTTCTCAGGATTATTTATTCCTCTATCATCATTTTTGATGAACGAAGCCTACGCTCGATTAGCAACACAATCAACAATGTTGACTGGTGGTGTTATTTATGTCTTAATATCTATCGGTATGCAATATTGGATCACAATTCAATGCGTCCAATTGATTAACGGATTACACCAAAAAGCAATGAGCCATATTTCTGCGCAAATGACTGTTGACGATCAATCTGAACGTCAAGCTCAACACTTAGGTGGAATTATTCAGCAAGGTCGTTCAGAATCTCGTATGTTAAACAGCGGTAATAGCGCTGCCACATCAGGGTTAAAAAATGGCGGAGCTGGTACAAGCGGTGCAACTAGCGCACTTAAATCATAAGAAAACAAAAAACAAAGCCCCATCTTGGGGCTTTTCTTTTGGTTAAAACCTAGATATGTTATAATGATAAGAAATTAAATAGAGAGGTTTTATGGAAATCAATGACATGATCTCACTTTCGCAGGAACTTACCAAACAAGTTATCGCTGCCGAAAGTCAAATAATTCAATTTACCACATCAACAGGGCAAGAGCTTGTTTCAAAAGAATTACTACCGAACTTGTTAAATCAGGCAATATTAGATGTCGAACAAGAAATACTACTTGCAAATAACATCACGGAAATCACGTTAAAGCTAATCAAAGCGCATGACAAAAATAATGACGGTAACTTTCTTATGCACTTGCATAACGCCTTTCAAAATGCGTGTGAAAGCGGTTCAGCTATTGAAGCATTTATGTTCTATCTAAATGATATTTATCAAATAGAACAAAAATTATCTTTGTCGCAAGATGATACAATCGAATCTTATCTATCAACCATTTTTGCACCAACTACGGCTTATTTAAAATCTGTTTTTGCTAGACAAGGAATATTCTTACCTGAATTACTAAATAACGAAATGAAAAATGGCATCAACTTTGAGTTATTTTCTAAGCATAAATGGGTTGAAAACGCATACAAAGAAAATGCAGCAGGTGTACTCTATGCTTTATATGACGAACAACTAATGGGTCATGCAGCTAAAGAGATACCAAATCTTTTATCCCCTACGCAAATCAATTATTTGTATATCTACCTTACTTACGCGGCGTATCAAATTACATTCGGCAACCTTAACGCGATGGAATTGGTTGAAGATTTAACTGGTTTGAATTTCGGATTTACAAATCAGAATGTTCAAAATATCAATAAACAAAGCGCGCAACAAAAAGCATATCTCGAACAAGAGAAAAAATATGATGATTTTAATAAAGCGATGGATAAAGTAATAAGCGAGCAAAAATCAATTGATACGACTCAAGAACAAGGGGAGTTTGATGATAGCTGGCAATAATACATTTAATCTTGAAAATATCTTGCAGGAAGAAGTAGAAAAGGAAAATTTTAGACTTTTTGGAACTCCAATAGAGAAAACAAGCTATCTAAATGGAACCCAAAAATATGGGTTTCAATTTTTAGCATGGTTTTGTGTGTTTATCAAAAACAAACCATACAGCAAGCTGACAAACCAACAAATTGCTATTTCAGTCGCTACAATGATTGAAAACAAAAAGAAAAAGCGTATAACTTTACAAGGCATCTTTAAAAGAACACTTTTTTCTAAACGAGGTTTCTTATTTACAAAATTTAAAGAAGTAGTCGTAAAAGATGTGCCGTATGAAGGCGAGCTTGTTAATATATATATTGAAAGCCGCATCATATCCATATTAGGTTATGCACTACTACTTAGACCAAAACGCTTGATCTTTAAGGCGCTAGATTTACAAGCACTACCAGCAACTCGAAAAAATAACCCTAACAAAACGGACGTTTATGTATCATGATTAAAGAACAATTATTAGCCCAACTCCCCTTTTCAATTGAAAACACTGCGATTCTTATTTTAATTGGCTATTTTATGATGCCAATCTCAAGTTTTGCATTTCTTTTAATGGCATGGCTCAAGAAAAGAAAAGGAAAACCATTCAAACAGGCATTAATTTCATCATTCATTTGCTTCTCTCTTTCAATTGGTTCCTACTACTGGACCTCAATGAACTTCATTACAACAGAGATTACAGGTTATATTATCGGTGAAGAAACTGAACAACTAGCCAAAAAACACGATATTGTTGATGTAAAAATTTACCAATCGGCAAACGCAGAAGAATTTGAAGCATTAGAAACTTGCGATAAACCAATTGAGCTAGATGGTAAATACATTTCACCGCGCTTATTTGACATCATTCATTGCTTAGAAAAATGAAAAAGAAGCTTGTTTTTGCATTAGAAAAGAAAAATGTAGAAAAGCTTAATAAGCTAAGAGAAAATCATGGCTGCCAACGCAATCTACCTCTACTTATTCAAGCAATGATGTTAGCTCAAAAAGAAAAAGCCTTGCAATAGCAAGGCTTTGTTATTAATTAGATTGGTTTTGGATAATTTTTTGCGATTTAGGAATATTGATCTGATAATTTTCCAAAATAGGCATTTCAACGATTTTTTTGCCTGATTGAGATGGTGCCGACTCAATTTGAGATTCTTGCAATGCCATCGATTCAATTTCACTTTGCTGCTTAGATAAATCTACCGTCACATTATCTAATCGATTAATTTCCGTAGCTTGATTATTTAAACTTCGGCGCATCGCGTTAATTTGAGTTTCATTTACCTCTAATTTATCAGATTGTTTCTTTAGCCATTCAACTTGCTTTTTTAACGTTTCCTTTTGCTTTTTACCAGTCTCAATTAACTGTTCTTGAAGATCCCTCACTTTAGACAATTTAGATTCAATATCTTGAACTTTACTGTACCCAACATAAATCACACACAATAAAGTAGCGAATACAATAGCTTGAATAGCAGCAATAACAATTTTAAATCTAAATAAACGACGTTTGTTTCCCATAGTATGTTACCTTTAACAAAAAATACAGTTGTATTTTAATATAAAATAACTTGACAATCAATGTCAAATATGCTTAAATCAGTTATGTGTAGTAGTTCTGTTATCATTATAGGAATAACACTATGACAGATACCAGAACAGTTAGAGATGCGGGTCTTGCAGGCGCAGCTTTGGGTGCAACTCTTGTCAAAGAAGCTGGTAATATCGCTGGTGCAGCAGCAAAATCTTGGTCTAACACTTGGGAAGCTGAACGCCGTCGCAATGAAGAATTTATCAAAACATTGCCAAAAAACGAACAAGCTGACGCACGTCGTAAAATGAATCAAGATATTGCTCAAGGTAAATGGGATTCATTTGTTTATCTCTTTGCCATCGGCGCAGTAGTTTACGGTCTGTTTAAACTCTTTTTCTAAGACCTCAAATATTAATAAAGCCGCTTTAATAGCGGCTTTGTTACATCTAGCGTTTTCTGAAATAATGAGAATTTGGATCTTCTCTTTTGTACTTCATCAATTCAGCTTCTAATGCTTTAACAGCATTTTTTGTTTTCTTAACAATGTGTGGCATTCCTGAATCATATTCAATTAACCAATGCGTCATTATTCCTGCGACTTCAGCAAAGTAAGTGTCTTGTCGTCCTACTGCATTTAGTACAAAATAGAGTTCTCTATCAATGATTTTTAACCATTTGAAGTAAGAGGTTGGCAGCACACTTTGAATGTTTAATGCAGCTGAATACAAACCTGCAAAAATAGTTAATTCATAAGCATGACGGCATAGAATGTATTTTTTGTAGTAATCAAGATCTTTAAACATACTGTAATACTTTTCTACCCAATCGCCAAACATATCTGCGTTATCCTCTTTAAACTCATTACCATTTAAAGCGAATGCACGAGAAAGTTTACGAGCTTGTGCAATACAGTAATCATGTTTGTAGTTAACCTTGTCATCGTTTTTGTTAAGCATCACACCAATCAAAGCAAATACCGCTTTACGGTGCGGAACCATATTTTCAAATCCATAAAAACGATTATCTAACTGTTTATCAAAGACTTCTTTTGCTTTCAAATAATTAAGCTTTTGGAATACATTACCATGTTCATCAACCACTTGATTGTCGCGTCCTTGAAGCAACAATTCATGACGCTCCACAAATTCATATTCATTTAGCGGCGGACCCCATTTATCGTTAATTAGATGATAGGTTGAAACCAAACCTTCATTAACAAGTGGGTGCAGCTCAGGGTATAAATCTTTCTCCCTTAAAATCAATGAGTCCATTGTATATTTTTCGGTAAAGAGATTACCGTTCATTTTATTAAATCCCCACCATAAAATCGTAATGGTAAAGAAAGCATAAAATATGTATAAATACTTATTGAAGAACCAAAAGACACTAATCAAATCAAGTATTCTAAAAGCTTCACCAGATTTATACATTGATTCATAAGACGTGATGGCATAACCTAGATTGTAAAGATAAACACCCAATGGATATTCATCGGGATTCGCCCGAAACATTCGAATTACTTCGGGGGAAGATAAGTCATTCCAAAAATAGAGTGTTTTATATAAAGAGTATATACCATTCATTTCGGTTAATTTCACCGCCAGCATTGCGCGTGAGATCCAATAACCAAAAACTAACCACCCCACCACCATAATACTTATAAGCATAAGTATTGGTAGGTAAAGGTGCTTCATTCTATAAGCACTTAATTTATTATCTGCCATATACCAACCTTATCTAATATCGTAGCCCATAAATGTGATCTTACGAGTCATTTTTCGCCCTCTAAAAAACTTTGGATAAGGTAAACCAGCTGTCGCATAGACAATCCTTTTGAGTTTGCAATCGTGTAAATCACTAAAAACAAAATAACAGCTCCAAGCGTGTAATAGGAAGGAAACACCAATACAGCAAGAAATAAAAATACCGATTCCAACGGTAAAGGACCGACTTTTGATGACAACCCTACTTCACGCCAGTAATTTGCACGTTTTTCGCGATTTCGTCTCAAGTCATCTTCGGAAGCTGATTTCAGTTCCTTTTCAATCTGTTCAGCACTAACGTTCACTTTTATTCTCCAATAAATGAATTAAACACGACCAAATTATATTATAATGCGATGAAAATTACATCACAAAAGGTTAGCTTTATGACAGATAAAAACGAACATGAGAGCTTTGATGTTAACAAAGCAAAATACAATGAAACGACTCCATTGCTAGATTCCGAACTACACAAAGATAACGAGGAAAGCATCTTTGCTGAAAATGAAGATAGATTTCACAATGACACCAAATACAGCGACACAATTACAATCAATGATGATAAAAAAGAAAGCTATTCAAAATTAGTTAGTCAGTTACAAAATCACTCAAAACTAAGTTTTCTAGCCCCTTTTGCAATTGTGGTTGAAAAATTCTTTAAATTGATAATGGGATATTTCAGATTTGGACCACTTTTTTTTGCAAAAAAAACTCATAATCAGATCATTAACTGGGTTTTATTTTTATCATTTTTCGGTGTGGCAACATCACTATTTTTTAATCATTGGCTTATTGCAATACCAATTTTCTTTGTTGGAATAGATATAATTTATTGGTGGGCGAACGAAAAGTTCGGTAAATCAAAAAAAGATAAAAATTACTCATATACACTTAATAAGCATAAAGGCTTTTTAAGTCTTAATGCATTAATCCTTATTTTAGGTTTATATACAATTTTAGGTAATGCCGATACCACTTTTGAACAAAGAGATTATTTTATGCAAATGCTTTGCTTATTAACTCTTATCTATGTGGCATTATCATTGTACTGGATCACAAGAAAACACTTTATAAGCACCGCACTTTGCTTTATTACATTCTACTCTATTTCCTCTCAAAACATCTTTGTTGTGAATTGGAATAAAGATTGGAATAACGAATATACACACATAAACCAAACAAGTTTATTAGCATACACCTACTATACAACTTCAATTACGAAACGAGAATCTGCAATTGAAGAAATTACACCATACAGTTTTAGTAAGATGGAAACAAGAACGCCACACGGTGTAAATATGCTTTATCTTGATACAGTTTATACTTACACATTAAGCAACTCAGCATTATCCACCATAAAAAATGGAAAGTGCTTAACAACACAATTTAAGTTCTGCCCTCAAGATTTAGCAATGGCACCCAAATTTATTAAAAATAAAACGACAGGAGAATATATTAGCTCCATAGCAGATTATAATACTTACTTAAAACATCAGCTTAACACGGCTCAAAACTACTTTATGAGAAATTTAGACATCAAAATAACTCTACCATTTAAGAGCCGTGATTATGAGTCAGACATTCAAGTGCTTTACAATGACTTTTTACAAAGGGGAAATGAGAAATATCTTAGCGCAAAAGACAGCTTGAAACTGAAAGATTTGAATATGAAAGTTTATAGCCTATGGTATGGAGAATCTGTTTTTGATGATGGACGAACCAATGCTAGGTTAAGAATAAATAATTAAACATAAGGATTTAAAAGACTTAAAGAACTTAATTGACTTTAAGTCTTTTTTGTGTTAAATTTAATCAAAATAGGAGAAGAACTATGATTTTAACTAAAACTCAAAAAATCATTGCTGCAACAGTTGGCGTTGTTGCCATTATGTTGTACTTTGATTCTTTTATCACTTACAACTATCCATTATCATCACAAATCTCAAGTGATTGGCATTCATTAAGTCGATACACTTTAGCCTTATTAAGTGCGATTGTGTTCGTTCGTGGATTATATGGTTTTAAACAAGATAAAAAATATCATGGCGTGCTAGGCTATCATTGGAAAACAAAAGAACCAATCCAGCTATTAAATGAGCAGCAAAAAATAGACACTCAAAATGATAAATTGCAAATTAATTTATGGACTATACTGATAAAGTATTCCGTTTACATTCTTATTGCAATAGGCGTTATCGTTGGCTTATTTGTTCTTGAAGTAATGTTTGGTTATCCATTGAGTAGTTATAGAACTGTGGTTAATCATCAAGATACTTATATGTTTAATGGGGTAAGTTTATGGGGTGATAGTCAAATTGTTTTTAATTTGATCGCCATCATCGAAGTGTTTATCCTTGCCGCCTTTACTGCTGTGTTTGCACGCGGAACTATTGGTTTTTATCACGATTACATTGCTTCATCTGATTTGGGTTTCTCAGTTGTTTTTGAAGATATTAAAGCGCCATTTATTGATAAGCTCATTGATAAATATAAAAACATTCGCGCGTCAAAAGAAAGCAAGGTAAAATAAAATAACATTCAATTAACTTGGAGAACAGAATGAAAAAAACATTTTTAGCCTTTATTTTAGGCGCAACCTTATCATCTTTCGCTTTTGCGGAATTACCACCAACAAATCAATATGGCGGTTATGATAACGTTGAAAAACTCACGCTTGAACAGTTGGAAGAATTTAAACAAACGTCTCGTTATAAAGAAGTAATGAGCGGTATCATCGCCGAAATGCAAAAGTTTGATGATGAAAGTAAACGATTCTTAAATGATGAAACGCTGACTACCGCCCCAACTATTCCCGAACTAACAGTGGAACAAAAATCTTTCTTAACGAAAGAGGAAATTCAATCGTGGAACTTTGCAAGAGAAAAGACAATTGAGTTAGCAAGCATCGTCGATAAATCAAAACAACGTGCGAAAGAAATCGAAAAACAAGTTGAAGCAGCTAAAGATAAAGTTGAAAAAGAAAACGCTAAATCAATGGCTGATCTACCCGAGCAAATGAGCGACAATTTTACTCGTGATGAAAAGGGTAATCTTATTTTTACCCCTAAAGTAGATATGAGTAAGTTACCCGAAATTAAACTTCCCGAATCAAACTGTGACTTGTTAGACGGTCATACAAAATAAGTTAAATCTTAAAACAAAGCACCTTAATCGGTGCTTTTTGTTTACCTATTGATTATGTTATAATCACAAGTAATATTTTAATGTCATGGTAGGTAAAAATGTTAGAAAAACACCAAATTAAAGCAATTACAGATAGCTACATCAAAGATATGAACTATCGTTTAATGCGCCCTTTAACTTCTCGCTTTAAAACCGATACCGTCTATAACTTTCCTGCACCAAATGGATATGTAGAACTCAAAGCAGAAAATCCATTAAACACCCCTTTACTTTCATTTTCAGAAATTGCTATTCAGTTTGAATATGCCGCAGTTATGCCAGCGGTTAAATTTTTAGCTGAAAACAAAAATGCTTACAGCGTATCATTACCTGTACAAATGCGTTATGAATTAGATGGTGAAAGTATTTCAAACAATGAAATCAATGTAGTAAATGGTACATTAGACATTTTTATTATCGAAACAATACATAACGATATTGAGAGCGGTAAAGAAATCCATCAAGATGATATTGGAATGAATTTCACTTTCACTACTACACACGACAACATCACTTATGTTGCGAATATCGAACCAAAAGATTTAATTGCTCAAGTCATGGCTGCAAAATCTTCAAAAGAGTTTCAGGGATAATCTATGAGAAAACCAAACTTAGGACCTCTAAATAAAATAACAAAAGTCTTAGAAAGCTTATTATATGCATCTTATCGCGTGCGAAACAAAGACCCTTATAAATTTATCGACATTGAAACCATTGTTGATGATTATACAATTATTTCGCGTGATGAAAGTTTATTGACCGTATTTGAATTTAACGGTGTAAAAACAATGATGGACGATCAGGACCCTTCAGGTGTAAATAATGCTCGTCGTTCATTCTTTGATAAAATTCACGCATTGAATGATAGTACATTGATTGAGATTCTACGAAAATCAGGTCATACCGTTGAAATTTTCTTTCAATTCGACCCTGATGGCGGACGAAAAGAAATCTCAACTTTTGTTAGCGGTCAATCAAACACAACAAAATCATTAAACGTTAACTTAAAAGACGTAACAGATTCACAACTTGAGCATTTACCTAAGTTCATTCATTCTGAACATTGTTATTTAGGTTTTTGGACCAGTTCAAATGTGCTTGAATCACGCGAACTAAAAGAAATTTTAGAGCGCCGTGCAAAAATGTTTGAAGAAAACCCAGCCTACTCTTTCAATACAGAAAATCAAAAAGGGCAATCAATGTATTTAGGGATTGCTGAACTTAAAACCTATCACGATTCAACTGTTGAGATGATCGAGAGCGCATTTAGCGAATCAGGATTTTCACTCAAAAAAATCCCTGCTAAACGTGCCATTGCAGTTACTCGCGCAGCATTAAATCCGTTGGAAACAGCTCAAAACTTTGAAATCGACAAAGAAACTAATGAGCTTTATTCTTGGGAACCTATTACTTTTGGTGATGAAATCCGCTTGCGAGAACAAAATACTTATTTCGGTAAAGAAATTGAAACAACATTACCAGTCGTGGATTATAAAGATGCTATTATGCCATCTTTAGCAAGTCAGATTATCATTAACGACCCTGAAGATTTTTATAATATGCGCTATTCGCGTGTAGGCAATATGATTTTTGCACCAGTAACTATTACACTTGGTCCGCAAAAGATCATGTCATTCAATGTACTCTTCAAGCGTTTATCCGAAGCGAAAATTCCGTTCTTCTTCAAACAAACCATTAAATCCAATGGTATTTCGCTTATTGGTAAAAAACCAATGCTTGCCAATGCATTACTATTCTTGAGCGGTGATAATCGTCGCATTTCGGACTCTTACAAGCAAATTTTAGGTACAACAAATGCAGGTGAATTAACTGTTCGTATGTCATTGCAATTTGTTACCTCTGCC
>RBWB01581447.1_pt1 | contig 24546 bp, 20 predicted proteins | sample 2014201 | NCBI WGS metagenome assembly RBWB01 (sample SAMN10133834, study PRJNA383868) | Human oral metagenome, whole genome shotgun sequencing project. | isolation source: supragingival plaque isolated from 88 juvenile twins | host: Homo sapiens | place: Australia
AAATTATATAAAGAAAAAGAGAACCGAAGTTCTCCTTTTTTAATCAGTTACATTCAAATCCTTTCTAGTTAGATTTGGTCCCTCTCCTGAAACTGTTTCAGGTTGAGGTTTTGGATTTGTGTTGTGATAAGTCCGTGGATTTCGTGCGTAAACTTGTCGAGCCAAATCTAATTGTTGGTCTTTACTCAAGTTGCGATTTTGTCTAATTTCACGTACATCCATCTCACGTTGTTTAATGTTACGATACCCTTGACCACCCATTGGATTGTCTGGAGTAAGAGCAACAATTTCACCTGTGTTTAATGTTTTCTTGAACATCAATCCAGTTTGTTCATCAATGAATTGACTTGCACCATTATCCAGTTGTTGACGAACATTTTGCATACGTGGGTCTTGAGTGTTTACAACTTCATCACTAGCACTACGTGAGTAAGTTTGGTCAAAGTTGACTTGTCCATTTTGGAAGGAAACACTTTCGTAACCTTTAGAGTCCATATAGTCAAGTAGGTCTGAAGCATACTGAGTTGTCACTCCATCACCAACCATTTTAACCAAATCTTCACGGCTCCAATTAGAACCAGCTCCAGGGTTTTCTCCTAACATATTTAATTCGTAAGCATTTTGATAAGCCTTAGAATCCAACTTGTCAGATACATTGTCCCCAAATTGAGTTCGAGCAGTAATGGTTGCATCTCCTGCATCAGCTACAGCACCAGAGAATTCATTGTAATCATTTCCTTCAAGTCCACGTCCATAGTGGTCTGCTACACGGAAACCAGACATTGTTTGTGGAGCAACATCTTGTGCTGTCACACTATCCATTGCCCAGTTAGCGCCCTTGATACCAGCCATACGTCCAAGGAATGAGTTTGAGAACCGTTGCATTGTTCCCTGAGTGTTTCCACCAGTTAATGCGTTTTCGTAGTTCTGAACATTCATTGTCGCTGCAAGAACATCATCAAAATAACCTGGAGTCATTGTTGAGAGTCCTGCCGCTGCTGCACCAAGTAAAGCACGTCCAGCAAATTTAGGGTCTGTTAGAGTTCCAAGAGTAGCACCACCAATTCCACGAGCAACGTCACGTCCTAGTCGTTGGAGACGACCATCAATGTTCTTGGCTTTCACCTTACCATCTGGACCAATTGTGTAATTGTTTGGATTGAGTCTTGAGTCCATTGCTCCAGAACGAACATTCTTCAGTAAACCAGTTGAACTGTCAACTGTATTCTTGTCACCATAAATACCACGGTTTGTTGCACCTTCAACGAAAGCACCCCAACCACCAGATAGGTTGACTGGTGAATCTTCTGAATTAAATCCAGATAAGTTAGCTGGCTGTCCTGTACCAGTTCCAGTGGTATCTCCACCATCTGCAACAAATCCAGACGGAGAACTTACTTTTGCCAATCCACCAACAGTTGTGTCTGTAGGTTCACCCTCACGAGCTTTTAATGCTGAAAGTTGTACTTCTTGGTCAAGACCATCTGTGATAGAACCTTTACTTCCACCACCAGATTTACCACGACTATCTTTTGCCGCACCAAGTAGTTGTTGACGAAGAATTGCTTCATCATCCTTGTTTCTTCCACTCTTGACCGCCGCCATACCTTTAACTGCTGCTGCTCCAGCAAGTGAAGCCGCTGCTGCTTTCGCTGCATTAACTGGAAGTTTACCAAGTTGTGCTCCTTTTTCAGCAATTCCTCTAATTGTTGCAGAACGGACACCAAATGTTGCCATCAGTGCATTAACAACTGCTTCAATAGATAGGAAACCTAAAATGGTAACGAGAGCACCACTACCAAAAATCATTCGACCAATATTGATTGCAAAGGCAATACCTAAAGCGTCCATTGATTGTTGGAAAATCAACCCTAAAACATTCTTAATCACTTCACCAGTTCCAGGTCCAAAACTGAAGAGTCCACCATCACCTTTCATTGCGTCCAGTGCAAAAATAACTGGTGCAGTTACGAAATAAATCGCAAAGGAAACAGCACGTGCAATGTATCGCCACGTAAACTTAATATTGATACCAACCAATACAAAGGATACAATAACTGAGGTGATACCTGAAGCAGATAGTAAGTTGGTAAAGAAAGAACCTGTATTTGTATCTGCCACTGTCATTGCTTTAAGGAAGTGAGAAATTTGTGCTGCAAATTGTACCAGAGCATTGTTGATAAAAATTGCCACCAACACAATTGTGTCTAAAAGAGCAATCATAATCAAGGCATTAAAGGCACGTCCAAACACACTTTGAATGGTACGGACATCACCAACACTCAGATAACGTTGGGCTGATTTACGGAAGGCATCTACGATTGCCAACATTAAAATCATAACTGCAAACACAATGAATGGAACTTGAACTGCCACAAAGAGTGTGTAGGTATTGTTTTTGAATAAGTTGCCCCATTCACCAAATACCAGTTCATCTGCATTACGAACTCCCAATACTGACATTAATGCAGAGAGGGATTTGTAGAACCAGTTATCTACCTGTTCACCAACAACCGTATCATTACTGTCTGAGTCTTCTTTCTTCTCTCCTCGAACAGTTGCAGTTGTGGCGGCAGTCGCTACGTCAAACCAAGTAATAGCATAAACATCTGTCGCTTCTTTCTTTCCGCCTTTACCAACTCCAGCGTGATAACCTTTTGGTACAGCGTAAGTGTAAGCATCAGATTTAACTGCACCTTCACGATTAGGATAAACCTGAACCAACTTTTCACTGGCTGATTTTTTATCCCAAGCGTTTTTAGCAATTAAATATTTGGAACCAACAGATTCAGAAGTGTCAATACTGTAATCAACTTCGTTATATTTCCACTTCCCACCATTCTTAGGAAACTTACCAGATACCGTTACAAATAAGAGATTCATAAATCCTTCAGTTGAAAGGTCTGGGTTTCGTTTATTGTTGGAAACTAAGGCTCCATAATTATCTTCCAAGGCACGGTTTAGTTCTGCAACCAAGTTATCGTTCACCTTACCTGCCGCTGCTGAAGCATTCTTAGAATCAATTCGTGAAAATTCATCACTTGTATCATCTGAATTTCGGTCAATTCCATCTCCATCATTACTGATTGTGTGGACACGGTCTGACGCTGCCCAGCCTGGGAAGGTCATTACTAAGGTATTCCGACTTCTATCACCAATGTCTTCGTACTTTTCTGTCAAGTCCTTAAACTTATCAGCCGTATTGTTTGGTGAGAAGTAATTCCCTGAACTAACTGTTGGGAGCCAACTAACTGAACTTAAAGCTGATTGGACATTACCACCATTATTTAAAAGGGACTCTGTAAACTTCCAAGATTCAGGAGACCAAGAAATCTTTTCTGCAATATATTCAGGAGATTTTTTTGTGTCCTGACCAAACCACGCATTTCCAGTTGGAGCAAAGTTTACATTACTTGTAATTCTATGTTCTGCTGGGTTTAATGAGGTCTCAAGATAAGCTGCTCCTGAGTGGTCAGAGTCCTTTGCTAGAACAGTTCCAGCACTGGTAAATGTAGAAGACAATACCAGAGCCAAACCTGTCAAAATTTTTGCTTTTTTGAAAAACGTTTTAAATTTCAATGCTCCTCCCCTTAAAAATCATTTTTATAAATTATAACTGTTTATTTTAGCTTAGTGTTGTAGGACTCGTTGTCGCAACACGTTTTTCGTCATTAAACATCTCAACATTACACAAGAATAATTTTGTACCTTGTTTAATCAAAACTCGTCCTGGCTCAACGTTAATAACGTTTTGAATAACACCCTCGTCCAAATCATAAGCCTTTCGTAGAGCTTGTACTTCTGACTCTTGGTGGTTCAACAAGAATGTTGTAAAGGCGTTTGTGATGACTGCCTTTCCTTGTTGTGTTTGGTTGAAGTCATCAATGCGTTGACTGGCAACACACAAACCACCATTCCGTTTCCGAATACGACGACTCATTGTTTCTAAGAATGAACTGGTGTACTCATAACCAAATTGACTTGGTGACATCATCATCCACGCTTCATCCACAATGATACGTTTTTTGATGTGTGGATTTTTCTTACCAAACTTCTCCCAAACCCAAGATAACATTACATACATTGCAAGGGTTTTGAGGTCTGATGATTCCAGTCCAGAAATATCAAAGTTGATAACTGGTGAATCTTTCAAACTTTGAAGGTCTTGTGGTGTTTGAGTATCAAAGATACCACGTGTTTTGTTAGCACGGAAAGGTTGAAGTGCATCATAAACATCTTTTAAGTTGTAATACGTTCCATCCATAACGTAGTTATTGATAAGATTAATCAAGTCACCCAACTGAGGCATTCTACGTTTACGGAAGTTGTTAATCAGTTTTCCATCTTCAACAACAACATCTTCTGTGTAGTAAAGACTTTCTACATTTCCGTCAATAAATCCAGCACGTAGATACAAGTCTTCAATTACTTCGAGTAGGTTTGCTTCCTGTCCTTTATCAATTGCAGGGAAGGCAACCTTCACGAAACCAAGAATATCTTCATATTTAGGACGTAAATCTAATTTACGGGTTTGTTCTCCAGTTACACTGTCAATTTCAATTTCTTCCTCAATGTCAAAAATGTTCATCATTAAGGAGTCAGCAGGATTTGTGGACAATTTAATGTTTGCACCGTGAAGTTTACGAGTGACTGCTCCATACTCTCCCTCTGGGTCAATGATAACGCTTCGAATACCGTGCAAGGTTGAACGCATTGTGAGAACCTTAACAACAGTTGATTTACCAGAACCAGAAGAACCAAAGATATTTAGGTTTGAGTTTTGAATACCAGCACGATAAATATCAATTAAGGCTGGAGTTCCAGAGTAAGTGTTAATTCCTAAGAAAACTCCATTTTCATCATAAAGTTCTGGAGCATAAAATGGAACACTAGAAATGGTTGCACCTGTATTGAAGTTGCGTTTTTTATCATTCAGATAATCAATACAGTAAGGAACAACTGTACGGAAGGCTTCATCTTGACGCATTGCTAGAACTTGTGCAGTGATTTGGTCTTCCTTTAACTCTTGCAGGATTGCAATTGTATTCCGACTTAACTCCTCACGTGAATCAGCATAAAGTGTAAACAAGAATTGAGCTTCAAATGCTAACTCTTCACGACTACTCAACTCACGAATTTGAAGTTCCAACTTCTCAATTTGTTTTGTGTAGTTATCTCGGTTACGGTTTGCACCACGTTCAATTTCTTCATCCAACTGAGCACGAACAATGGTCAACTTATCTTGTAACTCTTTACGAGCAATAGATTGTTGACGTGGTGTGATTGACAAGTTAATATCCACATCATAATCAGAAGCATAAAGTTTCCAAATATAACCAATATAAACTTGTTCTGGAATTCCTTCAATACAGAAAACACGAGCAAACTTATTTCCAACAATCAAATAGTCAATATCACCAATCTTGTAAGCAGAAGGAGCCATTCCTTCCTTGATAGTTTCTTGACGTGGATTGAATTCTTCCTTTAATTCAGTTGTGGAGGTTGCAATGTTAATTGAACTTTGAGCAAATTGATATTCTGTAGGTTCTGCCTGTTCCACAAAGTTTTGAATTTCTGGTTGAAGACCTGGATTTAAGTTATCTTGATAGTAGTTTTGTTCAGGAATTTGTGGTTCTTGATAAACATTTTCTTGATAACCTGATTGAGGTTGATAGTTTTGCTGTGGGTAGCCCTGATTGTAAGGATTTTCTTGGTAAGATGGTTGCCCCATCCCTGTATCTGTAAAAGCAGGGGAGGGGGTTTGATAGTGACCTTGAGGGGCAAATTGTGGTTGACTTTGTTGATAACTTTCTTGTGTGTAGCCACCAAGGTCTAATTGTGGTTCAGAAGGAACTGATTGCCCGTTCTTACCTTTTTTCTTCTTTTCTTTTTTTGTCACTTTCTTCTGTTTCTTTTGAGCAACTTCATCTTTCGTTTTAAATAAACCCATTAATTAAGAACCCTCCTTGATATGTTCATCTGCAATTTCAACAGAACGTCTGTTGATGAGTGTTTTACTTCGTGCTTTTAACTTTCTCTCCCAAAGGAGAACTTTGAGAAATCGTTCATTCTTATCAAATACTTTTGAGCCACCAATGAAGAAGCCAATGATGAACCAAGGAGCACTTGCAATGAGTGTGAGAATGATATTTGAACTTGCCATAAACACAATCATTCCAAAAATAATCGCAAATGGGAGACCGATACAACGATATCCCAAATCTTTCATTGTAAATCTGCCACCAAAAAATTTATAATCAATATCTAGATTTTCTGGGGCATTAAATACCTTTGCCATTAACAACCTCGCTCACTTTAATTTTTTCTTTTCTTATTATAGCTCCTTTCCTTGAGAAAATACAAAAGGAGCTGAAAATTTTCAACTCCTTTCGTCCTGTAAGTTTTGAATTCTCACAAGCCCATCTACGCTTTATGGTTTGACGTTTATATAAACTTTAGGGTTGTTACGCACCCAGCGTTTTAAAAATTTTACGGATTCGTGATAGGGTTAGTTTTTCTCTAACAGGTTTTTAAACCATCCTACTGAAGAAGGACTAGCAGGACCCTTAACTTTAAATCTATTATATCACGAACCAAATTCGCTGTCAAGAGTTTTATTCAATTATTTTTCAATTATTTTTATTTCCTCTCTAATACCAACTTATAATCAGACTTTGGCTCTTCAAATTCTGGATATTTTTCTTTGAATTTCTTCGTGAAAGAATACTCCTTCACTTCCAATTTGTAGTTTGGTTTGTCACGATTGTAGTCTTGATAATCTTCAGCTTCTTCATCTGTAATAGTTACAGAGTGAAGTTTTCCATCTTTCTTGTAAGTGATTTTGAATTTATCATCTTCCAAAGAATCTTTTACAACCTTGATACTTTCAACTGGATAAGTGTGAGTAGTAGTGGTTAATTCTCTATGATATTCTTTTGAGAAACTATGTTGTGAATGTAATGTTGTCAAAAATAGAATGATGGTTAAAAATGAACCTAAATAATATAATATTTTTCCTATCAAAGTATCATCATCCGAAAAAATTGACATAATTAATGTTGTAATTACTAAAAATATAATAGACAATACAAGTCTCAATGAAAGTTCACGACCATTCATTGGAGTAGAAATAGTATTCATTAAAATAAGGAGAAAATCAATGAATAAAAATATTAATATTATACCATATTCAGATAACCAATTTAATGTTTTCTTCTTCATTAATCACCACTCCTTTCTAAAATTAATTTTTGTTTAGAAGTTCGTCCTTTAAAATTAGGATACTTTTTCTTAAATTCTTTCGTGTAGGAATATTCTGTTACTTCTAACTTGTAAGTTGGTTTGTGACGGTTATAATCTTTGTATTCCTTACCCTCCTCTTCTGAAAGAGTTACAGTCTTGAGTTTTCCGTTTTTCTCATAAGTTACTTGATAAATTATTTCTGAGTAGAATGAATGTTCTTCTCTATCGACCTTAATATCTTCAACCTTGTAAGTATTGGTACTTACAATTTCGTTAGCTTTCAATGTAGTTAACAAATCTGTTTGTATGTTGAAAGTAACGACAGAAAGAGCTATTGAAGTAAGTAAATCAAGTAAGATAAGGTAGGTAATAACTTTAGACTTCTTCAACTCTTTTTTTAAACCAAAAGCAAGTAAAACTATTAGAACAATCCAAAGGTAAGAACAAACCTGAAATAAACGAGCGAATTTTTCATCACCATTATTAATACTAATAAAATTAAAATAAAATGTAAAAATACTTCCAAGTAAAAATGTTATTAACAGAAAAACATTATCTTTAAACTCTTGTTTTTCAAATTCTTCTTTACTCATTTCAACCACCTCTTTCCATCTAAAATATCTTGTCTTTTTTTCTTAATCTTCCATATTTTTATTTTTCCTATTGTATAAAATATCCAAAAAATAAAATGAGTTATAACATAGACTATCAAAAAATATAAGGGAGCTAAAAATGTAAACATTGCTAAAAGCCCCCATAAAAATACTACTAAAAGGTAGAGGACTTCTTCAGTTGTTTTTATCAATTCATCATTCATTCAGTTCCACCTTCTGCAACAATTTTGTAGTTTATTTTTTCGTAAAATTTGTAATTACCAACCCCGTACTTATCTGCAACAGTTTTAGGAATGAATTTCTTCGTAATCTGAATATTTTGTTTTGTATTGTTGGCGTTATAAATATCAATATCCACTTCTGAATGAGAAATTGTGACAGATTTCACCTTACCATTTTTATCAGTGTAAAATATTTCAAAGTCATTGCAAGATGTCTCACTATGATTCTTCAACTTAATTTTCTCAATTGGATAAGTCTTCTTTTCTGTAACAAATAAAGAAGGGAAAGTTTCAACTGCTCTTGATTTTGTAGTTAAAATTGTATTGATAGTACTATAAAAAATAAATCCAGAAAGAAGAATAGAAAGTAAACCACTCACAACTCCAAAAAAATGACCATAATTTTCCTTGATTTTAAGAGACTGTCTTATTTTAAAACGTCCGTGAACAAAAGAAAGACAACCAAACAAACCAGTTATAATGATTCCAAAATAGACCAAAATAATTGCAAGTTCATCAACTTGTAAATCCAAACTATATAGTCTTGTATAAATAAGCATTATTATCACAAGAGGAATTAAAGGAATTTGAGTCTTCAAAATAAACTTTATCATTTCTTTAACACGTTTCATTCTCCCACCTCTCAATCAATTCCAGTCAAATCTTCCAAGGCTGTAACAATTTCAGTATTGCCGTGACCTTCCTCAATCAACTCTGTGACCCGTTCAAATAAGTCCGTGTCCGTGACAGGTCCCATCACAAAGATAAAGAACTTGTGTTCACCCTTCTCAATTGGAAGAATTCCGTTGACGTAAGGATTAGTCTTATCTAAAAATTCTTGAAACTTCTTCTTAGTCTTTAATTCTTTTAATTTGATTTTCATTATTTCACCTCGTGTTTTAATAACTCTATTGTATCATAATCTACAAAAAAGAGCAAGTAAAAAAGAGAGGAAACCTCTCTTTCTTATCTATTTATTTTTTACTACCAACTTCCATCATTGCCACAACATTGTGAGCATTGGCAAGTCCACTAGTCATTGAGTGATTTGCAAAACCAAGAGACAGATAGAATTGAATGTTTGGAGCATCCATCATCATAATCTTGTAGTGACCTGGAGAGTTCTTCCAATTTGTAAAGAACTTGTCAGCAAGATATTTCTCGTTGGTGATACTGATAATATTCCAGTGGTTTCCAGAACTTTCAGCAGCATTTTCACCCATTCGACCGTATTGTTTCAATTCATCTTGAGTGTAGGCAGTCATCCAAGAACTTCCGTCTGGACGTTTGTGTTTGCCTTCTTTGACACCCTTGTAACGAAGTGAACCGTAGTCTGCCATTTCATTTGCTCGTACTGTAGCAACTTTAGCAAGAGGGCTATCTACGTCTGCAATTGTTGCAGGAGCAAGACCTTTTGCCGCACGTTCACGGTTGAGAAGTGTTGCGAACTCTTCATTCAACTTATTGACATCAAGAATACGTTCCAACTTGTTCATATCGTCTTGAGAGAGACCAGTTGTACGGTAAGCCGCAATCAAATCTGGGTCAAATTGATTAGCAGAAACTTTATCCTTTTGAGCTTGACTCATTTGAGCGTGAAGTTTCTTGGTTGAACGATGGTCTTCGTTCTTCACATCCAATTGATACTTTTCTTTAACAAGTTCAGGATTGCGAACTTCACGTTCAGGGAGAACTACATCGTCAGCATCCACAACCTTTTCTTTTGTACCATAATATTCAATGGTATCAGTTGCTTCTTTGGTGCGGTAGACTGTTTTCTCAGTTGAGAGAACTTCACCAGTTTGATTATTTACTTTCTTTGTTACCAAATACTCTGTAAATCCATCTTCACCTTGAACTGTACGAGTTTCACCAACATACATTGAGTTGTCAGCTTGACGAACTGTTTGACTTGGGAGAACTGTCGTTTCTTTGGTTTCAGTTGTTGAAATCAATTGACGAGTTCCCACTTCAATTACTTTATCCACTGCTGGAATTGTATCAGTGCGGATGAATTCTGGCTCAGAAGTAGCAACACCATTAATAAAGGTTTGACTGTAAAGACGGTTGATTTTACCATCCTTGCCTTGAGTTACCATTCGACGTTGGTTTTCAAACCAATCTGCACGTTCCACAATTTTAGTTTTGTAAGGAATCTTCTCAGTCTTGGTGAAAGTGTGTGTTGTGACATTTTTAGCACCAATACGAACTACCTCAGTAGTTGGCTCAGTACGTTCAGTATTGGTCAACTCACGTTTGACTTCAATACCGTTCTCTTTAGTAACAGTGTAAGTTTTAACTACCTTACCATCTTGACCTTGAACATCAACAACACGTTGTCCCTTGTCCAAGTTAATATCAGATTTAGTTGTAGTTGTGTAATTTACAACTTCTTCCTCTGTAACTGTTTCAGTAGTAACTTCTTTAGCGCCTACACGAATAACTTCAGTAGTTGGTTCAGTGCGTTCAGTATTGGTCAATTCACGTTTGACTTCAATACCGTTCTCTTTGGTCACAATGTAAGTTTTAACTACCTTACCATCTTGACCCTTGACATCAACAACACGTTGTCCTTTATCAAGAGACTTATCGTCTTTGGTAACTGTTTCGTGATGAAGTGTTTCTTCCTCTGTAACTGTTTCAGAAGTAACTTCCTTGGCACCTACACGGACAACCTTAGTAGTTGGTTCAGTACGTTCAACGTTACTCAATTCACGTTTCACTTCTTGACCGTTCTCTTTAGTCACAGTGTAAGTTTTAACTACCTTACCATCTTGACCTTGAACATCAACAACTTGTTGACCTTTATCCAAAGATTTGTCTTCTTTAGTAGTGGTTGTGAAGTTTACAACTTCCTCTTCTTGAACAGTTTCAGTGGTGACAACAATCTTCTTCTTAGTTCCAACACGAACAACTTTATCAGTTGCTTCTTTGGTTTCAGTTGAAGTTTGTGTGCGAGACACTTCAGTACCATCTTCAGTCACAACAGAATATTTTGTAACTGTTTCTCCATCCTTACCTTCAGATTCAACTACTTGAGTCCCCTCAAACAGTGTATCATCTTCAACGTAACGAGTACCACGAAGAATTGGAGTGCTTTCAGTTACTTCTTTTGTCTCACGGACAACGTGATGAACAACTTTGCTTCCCACACGAACAACTTTATCCACAGCTGGAACAGTTGAAGTTCCTGACAGAACTCGACTAACTTCCACACCATCTTCCAAAGTAACAGTGTAAGAATTCAAATTGTAACCATCTTGACCTTCATTATCAACCACTTGTTGACCAACTTCCATTGAATCATCTGTGATGTATTGAGTGCCACGAAGAATTTCAGTCCGTTCAACCTCAGTACGAGTTGTGATGATTTTACTGATAATTGGTGCAACTGGCGTCACTGGTACAACTGGAGTAGGAGTTTCCCCTTCTGTACCTGTTGTAGGAGTAGGAGTCACCTCTGGAGTAGTTACAGTTTCAGAAACCTTTGCTGGTTCAGTTACAGTTGTAGATGTCTCCCCTGTAGAAGTTACAGTTGTGTTACCAGTAATTTGACCTTGACTAGCTGGGACTTGACTTGCATCAGAACTTGTTTTTTGTTCTGTTTTGGAGTCAGTTACCTTTTCAGTCACTTTTGTCTCACCCTGTGTTTGATGAGTGTCTGCTGGTTTTTCAGCCTTAACTTCTTCTTTAGCTGTTTCAGCTTTTGGTTGTTCTGTAACTGTCGGAGTCTTAGCTTCTTCTTTAACTGGAGCAGTTTTTTTCTCATCTACAACTGGTTTAGTTTCAGAGTTTTCTTCTTTAGCAGTTGGAGCAGAGAGAACCTTGCCTGGAACTGGTTTCACTGGACTTGCAATTTCTGAAGCAGTTTCAGTCTTAACTTTTTCAGCTTTAGCAGTTTCAGATTTCTTTTCTGCAACTTTTTCAGAAGAATCAGCTTTCACTTCTGCAACAATTTTAGAAGTGGATTTTGTGTCTTTAGCAGTTGTAGAACCACCACCAACATTTACTTCAACTTTTAGAGAAGAAGATGGTTTGCTATCTGAACCTTTGTTTGAATTTTGTTCAGAATTGTTGGTTTGTGTTTGTCCTGAAACTGGTTCAGAAAAATGTGTTCCTGCTGTAACTTTTACAGTTGGAGCTTGCACCTCTGGGGCAGTTGTAGGAGATTTCTTCTCCTCTTTAACTGTTGCAGACGGAGCTTTAGTAGTAGGACTGGATGGTTGTCCAGTCTTTGTGAGAATTGGGGTTGTTTGACTTGGTTGGTTCAGTGCAGACGCACCAGCAATGGTTGCTACAATAGCAGCCGCTACAACCCAGCCCTTACGACCTTTTTTCAATGTTTTCTTTTTGTTTGTGTTTTTAGTATTCATATTACCTAAAACCTCTTTCTATTTTTTATTTTTTGTTTTTTTAAAATAATCTCTGGTTCTTAGGTAATATTATACCACGAGAACCAAGTAAAGTCAACTCCTTCCAGAGTTTTTTACGAATTCTCGTATATTGTATTTCCTTCTTTCTTTGAATTGATTTTACAACAAAATTATAGAAATGTTACAGATTGACAACTTAACAAAAAAATGACTTTTCACACAAAAATGAACAAAATAAAAGAAATGACCAATTTAGCCATTTCTGCCTTTCAAATGTACCTCCTACGCTTTAAGGTACTCAAGATTTCGTAATGACAATAAGAAATCTCTTTCAAGTCTTACGGACTTGGCGTTCACAGTCGTCCACCAGGAGTTGGTGAATATAAGATTTAGGGAATCTTACCTGTACTTGGGCTTATGTCTTCCCAAGCCACAACTGATTAAAAAAATACGGATTGTGGGAGTTCCTAATTCCCTTTTGCTGGTCAACCCTTGTTCTGGGTTTGTGTTAATCAAATTAACACACTGAGACAAGGAGGCGTCTCAGGACCTTAACCTTCTTTCTTTTTAATTTTTTTATTTACGAAATAATTATAGAAACAAAAAACTTCCAAATGTAATTGAAAGTTTTCTTTTGCTTTTCATTCTTCCACTCCTATACCAATTTCAGGGGAGGAATTTCTGAAACTGAAACTGTTAGAGAGAAAGATTTTTCTGAAATTGTTTTAGAGGTAGATTGGACTGGAGTTGTAATAGATGGGTAAGATTTAACTGTATCTGTTTAAGATAAGGAAGATGTTCTGAAACTGTTTAAGAGTGAATTGGGTCTGTATTTGTTTCAGAGGGAGGAGAATATGGCAATCAAATTGACAACAAGTATCCAAGACCAACATCCCAGAAAAATTTGCAAATTCTTTTTCTGACTGAATAAATTAACTTTGTAAATTATAAAGAAGGCAAACAGAAAGAAAGCAAGAAGGATAAGAATATAAAATCCTCTTTGCTCAATTAGAAGTACTTTGTAATAGAAAAAGAAATCGTGTTTGTTTGGTTCATTCAATAAGATACTTGTTAAAAATAAACAAGTTGAGACGTAAGGAATGTTCAGGTGAGAAAAAATATCAACTTTTGGAAGTCCGTGTCCTTGATTCATTTTTGAGAAGGTGAAGGAAAGTGCCATTAAGGCAAAGGTTGAAACTAACAACATTGTAAGAAACATTGTAACTAGTTCCTTTCTTTATCTATTTCAGAGGTGGAATTGTTCCAACTGGAATTGTTTCAGGAGAGGGAAGAAAAGGCAGTCATACCAATTACAACTCCAACAGCCATTATGGCTAACAAGATTTGGTAGGTATAGGAAATATAATGTGGAGAAATACGTAATTTCAAACGGTCCGCTTTTGTCTCACTCATTACTAGAAAAATAGAAAAGGCAACTGTGATGAAAATTGCAAGGAAGGTAATTCCAAGTCCGCCAATTAGTAAATTATGTGCTAATATAAATTTTTGGTCTAAAATGTTTTGTGTGTTCATAAAATCCAACTTTCTTTGTTTTTTCTTAATACTATTGTATCATAAATTTCTTTGGAAGACAATAAAAAAGAGAGAATTTCTTCTCTCCTTTCTTAAAACATCTTGTTACCAGTTGCAGCACCAACTGCAAGAACTGTACCAATAACTGCCATCAAAAGTCCACCAATGATAGCACCAGTTACAATGTTGCTAACTTGTTTCCACGCATCTGGATTTCCTTCCATCTTAGCCTTAGAAGCCTTGAAGGCTTGCCAACTACCAAATCCAATGATAGCTAGTCCTGCCAAACTAACAATAACACCAATCCAGAACTGTCCACTTTCTTGAAGTTTGCCAACGAATTTTGTTGGGTCTCCATCACCATTACCCTTGAATTTTACCTTACCACTCTTATCTACTTCTGGAGCTTTGATTTCAATGTTAGAGTCTGCAAAAGCACGACCAAGTGGTGTTTCAGCAATTGTAGAAGTCACCATCAGTGCTCCTGTTGCTAATTTAGTTTGAGTGTTCCAAGCAATGTCTTCTACTTTGTTTTTGATATTTTTAAATTGCAATTTAAGTATCTCCTTGAATAAAAAATATATTTTAAAAATTATAGACAATTTTATTGTCCTTTGATTTGACGATTGATATTCGCAAGTGCTTCCATTACCTTTTCAGCGTTAGAACGATTGACTGAGGAGATTTTTGGATTGTTAATCATTTCATCACCCAATCGGTTCATTGCCCCTTCAATAATTGCAGAGAAGCGAACCATTTCACTAACTTCGTGTGTCTCTTCATCACCAGAAACCATTACACTTGTGTAAGAGTTGGCAAAGAGTTCTTCTGGAAGATTACTTTCCTCTCTTCGATAGATAGAAGTGTAAAGACCAATAATTTCCACTGTGTTCAACAACTTAGTTGAAATTCCTGCTTGTTTAAACCCTTCTGAAACTTGTGTCAGTCGTCTACGAATTTCTTCAGTTGCACGATATTCTAACTCAAGGTCTGTCATTCCAGCCTCATCAATTTTGGGTTCCCAAGGGATAACAATGTAGTAGTCTTTCACCCGTCTCAACTCTCCAGTGGAAGGGTCTCGAACATTAATAACAGAGAGATGTCTAAAGTATTCGTTTGCATATTCAGAAATGTCAGGGTGAGCACTTACAATTTCTTCCATTGATTCTGATAGCTTCTTCAACATTTTATCATTCACCATCTTGCGTGTGTGGGTGAACATATTGAATCGAAAATCAAAACCATTAATAGCAGAACGTAAATTTACTGCAAAGGCTCCCTTACCTTCTTCTGAACGAATAACGTAATTGAATGGTTCAACTTTTAGGAAGGCAACGTAACGATGATTACCTAAGTGAACACGGTTAACTTCAATTTTCTCAAAGGGGAGAAGACTTTGAGTGTTATCAATCCCAGCCTCCTCACTTCGGTCAAATTTTGTATAGGTGTATTGACCAACTTTGTGTCGCCAGTACACGATAACTCCAATCAGACCACCAATTGAGATAAAAATGAATAAAATAGCAATAACAATTCCCACTAGTTCTCTCCTCCTGTATCAGTTCCAGAAGTGTCACCCTGTCCTGAATTTGTTTCAGAGGTAGATGAATCTGTGTCTTTATCTTTTTCAGAAGAGTCAACTCCTCTTTCAATTTCAGAATAGAGTTTGTTCTTACTGAAAGCATTATCCAACCAACTTGAAAGTTTTTCAGAAGTATCTACAATTGAACCAACCCCAGCCAAACTGATAACGGAGTCACCATCAATAGCAAGGTAACTTGGTAGGTCTGTTACGTGGTATTCTTGAGTGGCAATTGTGTAGATGGATTGATTTGCTTGATTTGGTTGAGAGTCAATGGTTACAACTGAATTTTCATCCATTGTACCAATTCGACTTGAGTAGGCTTGGAAGAAAGCGTCTACTTTAGTTCCATCCAGTGTTGGAAAGATAATTGTGTAAGGGATTTTATCATCACGTTCACTATTGTACTTGTGAAGTAATTCTAAAATAGCTACACTATATTCAGAATCATCTGCAAATACTAACATTCGTTTTTGACCATCATTTAATTTCACAATTTCTCCTGAAACTGTTTTCAGTTGAGTTGTAAACAAACCTTCCTTACTCTTCAAATCTCGTCCAACATTTCGAAGAATGAATGATTTATTCTTATCAGAATTTTGTGCATAATTTTCAATCGCTGTTTGACCACTCTTACTGTAAGTCTTCATCAGGTCTTCAATACTTGCTTGGTTGTAATCACTGGTTGAGATAAGTTGTGCATAACCTTTCTCTCCCTTATCATTACTCTTGTTGATTTGTTTCTGTAATTCTTTTGTTGATTCTGTATCAATTGGAGCCTTGTAAGTGTAATTTACAAAAGCGAAATATCCACCAGTTGCCATCACCACAAGTGATACAATTGAAAGAATAATTGCAAGAAATTTACTTGCTCCATTCAGATTACCAAATCCGCCATCAACTGAAGAGATTGATTTGATTATAAAGATTAGTAAGCCAAGACCGCCAATTGAAATCACGGTACAAAGAATAGCAATCACTAATTTTGTCATTAAAAAATATTACCCCCTTAATTAATTTCGTCTAATATCCAAGTCACTCAAGTCTCCCACACCAAATCCACTAGTTGGTTGAGGTGGTTGAACTGGTCTTGGTTGTTGTACGTTTTGCTGAGGTCTTGGTTGGTTAGGATTTGAGCTAAACAGCCGTCCTGCAACAGATTGAGAAGCGGTGTTATCTTGAACGTAAGTTCTCATTCCCTGAACTGCTCGACCAACTGAATCTGTTAAGTAATCTTCAGCTAGACGAGTTGAGGAGCGTCTCAAATCATCAAGGTCAGGAATTTCAAATCCACGTTTTCCACCACCTGAATCAGCTACAACAACTTTTCGAGCGAAAATAGCAGCATCTTTGAAGTCACGTTTGTTGTAAACAAAATCGACCAACATTTGACTGTCAATTGTTTCTTCCAAAATTAAGTCCCAAACACCATAACTAACAAGTGCCTCTAGAACAAAGTCACCAATCATTCGTTGGGTGCTGAAGTACAAAATCCGTGCTCCAGTTAAACGCAATTGATAAATTGTTTCAACGATACTCACGTTACCTGCTGTCTTTTCAAAGAAGAGGATAAGTGTTGGTTTTCGTTCCCTTGCCATTGTAATCGCCCCATTACGAGTGGGAGCATCACCAACCACTTGGTAGTCTTTGTGAAAGGGAAGTTTTGGATTTGCAAACAATTCATAAAGATACTGACGTACTTCTGGCTGACTGGTTACAAACATAACTGTGTTTTGTTGTGAATTAATACCTAAATTCATCTTTTAAAGAAACTCCTTTTTCTTTTCTTTGCTCACTACTAATTGTACTTCTTTTTTCCTTTTCTGAATTAGTTTCAGGAAAAATATTTTCACTTTTTTCAATTTCAGGTTCAACTTGTAGTTCAGGTGGTAACAAATCCTCTTTTGTTACTTTGGATTTTTCACTGCTCTTCTCTCCACCAGCAACCATTTTTTTGATACCTCTACCAATCAAATAGAAGATGTAAGAGATAACACCAACAAGGATAAATTTACCAATGTTTAGTAGAGATTCTACCAAAGTTAGATTAGTGTTGTTTTGTAGAATGACTACAACCACACCAATTGTTGCTAAAATCACTAAAATAAAAATTATCATAAATAGTCTTAAATATTTTTTCTCAGAATTATTTTCCAATTGTTTCACCTCACTTTTTTCCACGGAACAAAAATCAAAACAAGAGCAGACACAAAGAATGTACCCATTGATACCCAGAAACTATCCATCATTAAATTTGGATATTTTTTAAGTAAAGGGAAAATGTAATATTCAATAATGTTTCCACCTTTTTCTTGGTAAGAAAGTTTTTGAAGATTCACTTTATCTTCCTTTTGATTTTGATGTTGTTTTTGTTCTTCTTTTGGAACTTCTGAAACACCAGTTACATCTAATTCTTTGGAACTTGAGTCAATGAAAAGGTTACGAACATCTTCACTTGTTTCTTCCAACTTTTCTTTCCTCACTTGAACCCCAGTTACAATAATTCGATTGTAAGAAATCAATTGACTACCTGGTTCTAATTTACAAGTATAAAGAGTTAGTAGTTTTCCGTAGGTAAATGTTTTACCATCAGCATTCTCAGTATAAGTGTTATCTGATGTGTAGACATTTTCTGGAGTCCTCTCCTCTGTACCAATTTCAGAAGGGGTGGACTTAATTTCGTTTTGAAGAAGTTGTTCTGCAAAATCATCTTCTGTGTAAATCATTGAATTATCTTTGTGGACATCAACTGTCTTTACTAATTTGTAAGTGTAAACATAGTCACCATCACTGAGGTATGCGTATGAACCTTCAATATTTGAACTGGTTTGTAAATTTGAAAAACCAATACCATAAGAACGGTCAAAAAAGTTGTGGGCTGCAAGTGCATAATTTCCAATTTGGTCAGGATTTTGTCCTGCTTTAATTGTTCCAGCACCGTAAGTTAATACACGGTCACTTGTACCCTCAAACACTTGTAAGTTAATTCCTAAGTTTGGTACAGAAAGGTAACTTCTCAAATAAAGAGGTTGACTTGTATCCTTCCTTGCTTTCTCAATTTGTTCTGGGGAAGTCAATTCAACTGAAGGTGAGTATTCCACATTTTTTGTTTCTTCATTCTGTTTTGTAATTTTGTTACTTTTGAGTGGTTGGGCAACACGACTCAACTGGTAGTTGTTATTTACAAACATAAAGTAGGCAGTGTATCCACCAACCACAAAGGATAAGAAACAAATGACAATCATCAGATATTTAATTAGTTTTATCAATAGACACCTCCATTTTTACCGTAACTTAAAAACTTAATCAAAGTTATTCAAGATTATTTTTATAACACAAATCGTGTTAAGGGACATACGGTTAACCTAACATTTCAGAATTTCACTTATAGTAAGTCTGTATCAATCCTAAAATGTGTTACTTATTTTAACTTCCGTAAAGTGACTCGCTCCATTCTCTTGGATGGATACAAGTTTATCCAGAATATAAGTATTATTTTACTGTATCTTTAATTCCTAAACCACGCCTCGCTATCACAAAGGAAGTTCCAACGTGGATATTTAGTTTCATTCTATCACAAAATTTATTTTTAGCAATCCAGCTAGTCCAAGCTGGATTTACTTTTATCGTACCAACTTTATTTCTGAAAGCTATATTAGTTATTAGTTTAATATATAGGGAGTATGCTAGATTGTGAAGCATACTATTATATTTCTTCCCCTTATCTGTTTTACCTTTCAGTACTTTAGATTTTTTATCCTTGAAGTCTAAATCTTCAAAGCAAATATCTTTTCCAGTTTCCAATGCTCTTTTCAATACCTTGGATATACAGTTTTCCAAATCAGATTGTGTCTTATTTCCTTCCCTAAAACGATATTTAAGAATATCAGTTCCAACAAGATTACCATTGTTATCTATTTCCGATACTGCTAAAAATCCCTTGTTAAAGTCAATCCCAATTGTTCCGTGAGTTTTTCTTGTTAGAAAATCACCTTCACCTTCAATTTTATATTCAAAGGTGCAGTATAAGTAATATCTTCCATTTTTTCTGATAATTGAATAAGTTAATGGTGTTGATTTTTTATTTGATAATGCTTTTATTAATTTGTTTTTATGATGATTGAAGTAGCATTTTCCAAAAACATATTTTCCGTCTCCATCTAGTTCAAAATCTTTTCTTATCTTAATTTCAAATTGATTATTTTGGTTATTGTAGTTTAACTGAAACATCTGATTCCTACTAGTCTCGTCTTTACATCCAATAAAGTACATTTGACTATCACGTTGTAACATAAATTTTGTTTTATCATTTTTTAATAAATCCTTGGTACCAAAACATAGTTTGTAATTACCTGTTTCAATTTGCCATTTCAACTGCTCTAGTGCCATCTGAAATTTATTTAATTTCATCTTCTTAAATGCTCTTGACTTTTTCAAGCTCCAATATCTAATATGGTCAACTTTAATTTTATCTTCCATTCTTTCTTGAAACTTCAAAATCCTGTTATCAAGTTTCCCAATATCTTCTCTCAGTTTTTTAATTTTCTGCTCCTTTTGAGAAACCTCATACTTCTTCAATTCTTCAAGAGCTTTCATTCTACCTTGAACATCTTTCAGTATAGAATTTGCTGTCCTACTACTGATACTGTGTTCTTTCATAAAATCTTTTCTAAGTTTTTTATACTCAGTTCGATTCCCTGTTCTGTTTTCGTTTTTTAATCTCTGGAATGCTTTTCTTTGTAACTTACAGAAATACACAGAAGCCTTTTCAAAATATCCAATTATTTCTTTATTATTCACTTCGTGTAGTTGAGTAACAGTTGTATATTTCTGTTTTAACACTCAAAATCCTCCTTTGCTTTAATATTTTTATGATTAAAATTAGATTTAGGTTGGTTTTTTTATCTATTAATTTTAATTCTATTATACATTACAAAAATAAAAAATTCAAGTTTAAAAATAATCAAACTTAACTTTTTCATAAACTTCAAATAACTTTTTGATAACTATTAATTAACTCCTCTTATTATATTTTTATTTTACTTAAAAGAAAAAACCTAGAGATTGTCTAGGTTTTATTGTTAATTTGAAATCTTATTCAGAAGCAGAAGAGCTGGCACCAGTTTGTTTGTCAATCATATCCTTTGCTTTTTCAGTAACTTCATTTGTGGCACTCACAAGACGTTTACGTTCCATTTCAGCAAAGTAATTGTTGGTTTTAGCTTCTAACTTGTTAGCGTTCTCAGTAATCAGTTGTTGAATTTCAACACTTTCCTCTGAGGTAATCTCTTTGTCTTTCATCAGTTTGTTGACCTTAGAAAGATTTTTCTCTACCAGTTGAGTAGTAGATTTCATAGAGTTGATTCCTGCATTGCGATAAAGAACAACACCTGTACCAATACCAATTGTCAGTACACCCATTGCTACGGAACCAATAATGACACCTTTACCGCCTTTTTTCTTTTTTGAACGCTTGAATGTTCCAAAAATCTTTTCCAAAAAACCTTGTTTGGATTTTCGTGTTCCTTGAGTTACCTCTTCCAGTTGCAAGTCCAAATCTTCATCAGAAGTTGGAGTTTGTGGTTGAACTGCACCTACATTAGGATTCATTCCTGGGTTTGGATTCATTGCTGGATTTGCTCCAGAAGTTTCTGGCTGTAAATGTAACAGTGGGGGAGTCATTGAAAGTGTCTCACCAGTGAACTGCTCAAATGCAGAATTTTGTGGAACTGATTGACTTGTATTTACCTGTGGGGTAATCAGTGGTGGAGTCATTCCACCACCATAAGTGTCACTTGTCACCTTTTGAGTTGCTTGTGGTTGAACCTCTTGAAAGTTCAAATTCAAGTTTCCTATTTGGTCAACTGAATTTTGTTGAACTTCTGGTTGTGGTTGTGGGTTTGATTGAACATTTCCCCAACCATCTGAGACTGGAGTTTCGTAATTTCCAACTACCATTGGTTCTGGTTTTGGTGGAATGATTGGCTCTGGCTTCACTTCTGGAACTGGTTCAGCGTGAACAACTGGTTCTGGTTGAGCAAAAGCACTTCCCCAATCTCCAACTGGTTCAGCAGGAGTTGGTTTCTTTTCTGCAACTGGTTGAGGGTTGAAAATATCATCCCAACTATTCAGAGGTGTTACTTCTGGTTCTGGTTTAAACTTTGGGATAAAAGACAACTCATAACGAAGTCCAACAAATCCTGTTTCTGAGAAAGCTCGATTTGTGAAACTAAGTGGTTGAGTGTATGGAGAAACCCACGTCACTTTTCCATCATCATCTACATCAAATCCTTGAGTTACCAAGTTCTTATCTGAATAATAATGCCCATCCACACCAATTGGATAAACTTTCAAACCAAGTTTTTCAAAGTTTTCAATTTTATCCTGCTCTTCATTAGATAACAGGTCTTCAATTTTAACTGTCAGTGTTGGAATTTTGGAGAAAACTGGACCGTGTTCACCCAAGAGCAAGTCACCATAAAACACGTACACATCACCTTGTTCCAAACGTGAGTCAAGAACAGGAGTTGGTTCAAATTTTGTTGGTGCTGTTGTTTCTTCAACAGTTACAGAAACAGGTTCTTCCTTTTCTACAACAGATTCAGGGTGAGGTTCTGGTTCTGGAGCAAAACTGAAAGCAACTTCTGGAGCTTTTTCAGTCACCGTCAACTCAATTGGCATTTGAAGGTCTTGAACCTTATTAGCACCATACTTAATACCCAAGTGAATAGTATTCAAACCAGTTTCAAGAGAAATTAAATCTAATGGTTGGTTGTTAATCACAAAGGCAAGGTCTGGATTGAAGTCTTTTGCAACTGAACCATCAGCGTTTGCCTGATAAACACGAACATCTGCCAATTTCACCACATCTGAAACTGATAAAGATTTGTGAGTGCCAAATTCAAACTCGAAGGAGATTGATGGCTTCCCAACTTTACGTTGTAAATAGATTGTCATTATTTACCTCTCTTACTTTAAATTATTTAGTGTTTCTTCAAGGGCGATTTCTGCCTCTGATTTTTTATCACTATTCTTAGTATAAGTCGTTTTTTGAGAAAGTGGACGTTCTGCAACTTCATCACTTGTTACCACATCTCCCCAACCATCTGGAAGTTCAGCCATTACTGGAATTGATTCAGTAGGAGTTTCCTCAACTGGAACTGTTTCAGTTTCTTTCTTCACTTCTACAACTGTTTCAGGGAGGGAAGTTTTCCGTTCTTGAAGAATATCTTCAATTGATGAATGGAAGTTTTTCAATTTTTCAACAACTTCAATGTAGGTTTCATTAGCTTTGTTCATTCGTTCTTCAGCAATCTGAACTTCCTTATCCAACTCAGTTTTGATATTGGCTGCTTCCACACGAGCTTGAGCGATGATTTCATCAGCTTCTTTTTCTGCTTCTGCAATCTTCTTCTTCTTCAAGTCTTCAGTTAATTCAATGGTGTCTTGAATTTCTTTCGTCATAATTTCAGACTTAATTTTGATTTTCAAGTCTTCTTTTTCTGCTTCAAAATTAGAAATAGTTGCTTGAAGTTCTTGAATTTTGTCATTAGCCTTATTCAACAAGACATCTTTATCAGAAAGTTTTCTTGCATTTTCTGCAATATCACCCTCAACATTTTGAAGCATTTCATTGGCTTTAGCAAGTAGTGTTGCTTGATTGGCAATTGTTTGAATATCATCAGGATTGTGATATTGTTGTTCATTAACTTCTGGCACAACTTCTACTTTAGACTCAACTTCCTTCTTAGAAGAAACTTCCTCAGTTGGAATTGGAGTCACAACATCCAGTTGTGTGTCAACAGTTTCTAATGATTTCTCATTACTTTTTTCTTTTGATTTCAAATTAACATCTCCGTTTCTTTTTATTTGATAACTTTATTATATATCAAATAAAATATTTTGTCAACAATTTAACAAAAAAATAACATCAAAAGATGTTATTTTTCTTTTTTGTTGTCTTTCTTACTAAACCAAGCTAGTCCAAGAACACCACTTAGAATAGTGATTACCCAAACTGGTAGCAAGTCTCCTTCTGCATTTACACCAGTTTCTAACGGAACAACTTTTTTAGTGGTTGGTTTTGTAGGTTCTGGTGTATTTTCTTTAGGAGTTTCTTTCGTCACCTCTGGTGTTGGTCCTGGTTGTGGGTCTTTGTCTTTTTTCTTCTCTTCTGGAACTGTTTCAGGAACTTTTACTTCTGGAACAATTGGAGCAGGGGGGAGATAAGTCTCAACTTCTTTATAGTAGTGAATTGTATCACCATTTTCTAAAGTTTCAGACTTAACAAAAATTAAAGCAGAAAAATCTTGTTTGTCTTTCTTACCAACTTCTTCTTTCAAGACCTTATCTTCTTCACCATCTTTTTGGAGAACGTGAGTAGTCTTGAGTAAGTGGTAGTTGTGACGTGTCGTGGTCAAGTAGTTCTTGGTTCCAAGGTCTTCTGTGTTAACGAAGACATAGTTTTCAAATTCTTTCTTGCCTTCCTTGGTATCAACTTCTTCAAGGACTTTATTGTTTTCCTTGTCAAAGTGAATGGTTTTGTTCTTAGTTACTGGAACGTAATAGTGAACTGTGTTACCATTTTCTTTCACTTCTGAACGAACAAACACAATATCATCAAAGGTAGATTTGTCTTTCTTACCAACTTCTTCTTTCAAGACTTTATCTTTCTCGCCTTCTTTTTGAAGAACGTGAGTAGTCTTGAGTAAGTGGTAGTTGTGACGTGTGGTAGTCAAGTAGTTCTTAGTTACGTCTTCATCAGTATTAACGAACACGTAATTTTCAAACTCTTTCTTGCCTTCCTTGGTATCAACTTCTTCAAGGACTTTGTTGTTTTCCTTGTCAAAGTGGATTGTTTTGTTCTTAATTACTGGAACGTAATAGTGAACTGTGTCACCATTTTCTTTCACTTCAGTTCGACTGAATACCACATCATCAAAGGCAGACTTATCTTTCTTACCAACTTCTTCTTTCAAGAC
>RBWB01581463.1_pt1 | contig 24199 bp, 22 predicted proteins | sample 2014201 | NCBI WGS metagenome assembly RBWB01 (sample SAMN10133834, study PRJNA383868) | Human oral metagenome, whole genome shotgun sequencing project. | isolation source: supragingival plaque isolated from 88 juvenile twins | host: Homo sapiens | place: Australia
AAAAGCTAAACTTTGACATATGCATAGTAATATAACAACTATAAATGTACTTTTAACATATTGTCTAAATGTATCTTCTAACTCTTTTATAGTTTTAACTATAAATACTGTTCTTTTACCTTTAATTAATTTTCTTGCTCTTGACCTAATATTAGGTAAATCAATTAAAATATAAAACCCTATAATAAATGATAAAAAGCTTTCTATACTAGTTTTAAGTAATGATTTAACTACATTTAAAACAAAATCAGGATTAAAATTAGATACTTTAGAAAAATTAGATATTATAGTTTTATAAACAATGGTTCTAATATTTTCAAAATCTAGATGGAATCTAGAAGTAAAATGTTTAATAATCATATCCAAATTAGATTTACCAGTATCCAAAAGTTTTGGAGATAAGTTTGCAAAATCTTTTATTTGATCATATAAAACAGGTAAGAAAATATTTATTATGAATACAAAGAAAAGAATAATAAGCAAATATACTATTATAGTTGCAACAAATCTCGATATTTTTTTCTTTGTTAAAAATCCTACTAGTGGATCAAATAACCAAGCTATTAAAAATCCAAAAAATACTGGTGATAAAATACCAATAATATATTGAATTATTTTAACTAACTTAATTTCTTTAGCTATATAGATAATAATAAGTGCTATAGCAACACACAATATAATAAATAAAGCTTTTAAGCACTTAACTGCTAGATGTATTAATTTTTCTTTCTCCATATATTTACCTCTTTTTTAGTTTATCACAAAATTATTTCCTTTCATTCATATATTTAGATATTTCTGACATTTTTAACCTTTTTATTATAGTATTTTCATATTCTTTATAAAAAGGCATTTGAAACTCTAAAGATGTATTAATTATACTATGTTTTTTAACATATTCTTCCATTTCTTTATCATCTTTAAATATTTTATAAAATACCCTATTCTTTTTACTTTCTAATTTATATATTCCACAATTAGTTTTATTTATATAATCTGCTGTTCTTAAATATAATTTAGCTATTTCTAAAGTTTTAAAAGGAAAATTATATCTTCTTAAACCATTTTTATTTTCATCTATACATATTGCTCTTTTACAAGTACCACAAATATATTGAGTATGATTTGTTAAACATTCTAATGGATTAATTAAAGGTGTTATTCTTGGTTTATCGCTATAACATTCACTACATATCATAATTTTCCTCCCTAAGTTTTAAAATTTCTTCTTTTAAATAAGTATTTCTTATACTAGAATTATTATTTTTAGATGCTACTTTTAAAATATTTTTATTACCAAGTAAATATAGTTTCTTTTTAGCTCTAGTAATAGCAGTATAATAAAGTTTTCTATATAACATAATACTATACGATGTACTTAATGGTATTATACAGGTTTTAAATTCACTTCCTTGAGATTTATGAATAGATATAGCATATGCTAAAGCAAATGAATTATATGTACTAGATGTATATTTAACTTTATTATTATCAAAATCTATTATTATTTCTTTATCAGTAATTCTTTCAATTATTCCAATATCTCCATTAAATACATTGTTATCTGGCATATTTACAAGTTGTATAACTTTATCTTTTTCTCTATAAATAACATCATTTATTATCTTTTCATTTTTCAATATATCTTTTTTATTAAATACTTCTTGTAAAATTTTATTTATATTATTTATTCCATAACTTCCTTTATAAAGTGGTACTAATACTTGAAATTCTTTATAATCATCATTTATATGACTATTAGCTATTTCTTTTAATGAATCTAAAATGTCGTCATCTTCTAAAATATTAAGTTCATTATCACTAATAAAATCTATATCTTTATCTTCATTAACTGCATATGCAAGTTTAACTATAGTAGATTCTTTAGCTTGTCTATAAAGTTCTTTTAAATACACTACATTATCTATAGAATCTATAATATCAGAAAGTAAATTACCACTTCCAACACTAGGTAATTGATCTTTATCACCTACTAAGATAATTTTTGTATCTTTTTTCAATGCTCGTAGTAAAGATGCAAATAAACTATTATTTACCATAGAAAATTCATCTACTATGACAACTGAAGCATCTGATTGATTATTTTCGTTTAAACTAAAAGTATTACTATCTTTATTCCATTCTAGAAATCTATGAATAGTAGATGCTTCTTCTAAAGTTAATTCACTAAGACGCTTACTAGCTCTACCAGTTGGTGCTAATAACTTTATCTTAGTTTTATGATTTTGTTTTTTTAAAGCTTTATATATACCGTATACTACAGTAGTTTTTCCAGTACCAGGTCCACCTGTTATAACTAAAAAATTATTTTTTAAACTTTTAAGAATAGCTTCTTTTTGATAAATATTATAAGTAATATTTAAATTGTTTTCTATGTCTTCTACTATATCTAGTTCTTTTTTAGTAATATTTGTTTCTTTTAATCTTAAAACAATAGATTTAGCAATAAATTTTTCATCTAAATAATCTTCAGTTAAATAATATCTTTTATCTTCTTTAGTAATTAACTTTTCTTCTATAAGATTTGACATGATAGATAAAAATATTTTTGTATCTATTTCTTCTTTGTTAATTTTTATAACATATTTGTATAACTCATCTAAATATAAAAAAACATGCCCTATACTTTCTGTAATTAATTTAAAACTATAAATAATAAGAGATTTTAAACGAAGTTTATCTGTTTTTGAATATTTATTCATTAAAGCTATTTTATCAATTGTATTAAAAGAAATATCTAAGTTAAAATATAATTCATATAAGTTTTTTTCTATTAATTCTTCTATATTTGATAAATAAACTGTCGTAATTTTTAAAGCATCAGACATAGAAAAGCCAATATCAGTAAGCTTTAAAATATTATTATAAGTATTTTCGTAAGATAATAATGTATCATGAAGAATATTAACATCTTTTATACTTATACCTTTTACTTCAAATAGTTTTTCACTATTATTTTTAATAACATCTAAACTATCATCTTTAAATTTTTTATAAATATTAACTGCTTTTGTTATTCCTATACCTTTAAATAAATCAGAAGATAAAAAATTAACTATATTTTCTTTACCTTCTTTTTTTAATTTTTCATACTTTACTACATTAAACTGTTCACCAAATTTATTATGCTCTACCAAGTTACCATATAACTTAAAACTTTCAAATTCCCTGTTTTCAACAAAATTACCTACTACAGTAATAGTTTTGTTTTTATATTCTAATAAATCAGTATCTTTAACTTTAAAAAGTGCTACTAAGTAACCATTAGTACCACTAAATATATCTTTTTTAAATTCTCCAGTAATAAAATTCATAATTATATTATATTACAAGTTTTTAAAAATGAAAATTTATATTATAATATATGTAGGAGAAATAATATGAAAATAATAGATGGTGATAAATTTCAAAAAGAATATGTTAAACAAGAACAGAAAAATAGTATTACTGAAATAGTAATTGGTGCTTTATTAATAATATTAGGAGTAATAGGACTAATATTACATAAAAATCTTTTATATACAATAATAGCAGTAGTAGTACCTATAATACTATTAATATATGCTTATGAAAACTATATACATTATAAAGAGTATAAAACACTTGCTACTATTAAGATAACTCTTTATATTGCATTAGCATTTATAATAGCAATTAATCCAAGTCTAATACCTACTATTGGTATTAAAATATTTGGAACTTACTTAATATTAAGATCAATATTTAGAATGTTAATACTATCTAAATATTTAAATGAAATAGATAGTTCTGATTTAATTAATTTAATACTTGGTATTTTAATAATTATACTTTCATCTGTAATATTTGATTTTATAAATATAATAATTTTAATTACATGTATAATTATTGGTATTAATTTAATTATTAAAAATGTAAAAAAAGAAGAAAAATAATTCTTCTTTTTATTTTTCTTCTCTTGCTCTAGGATGAGCTTTAAAATATATTTCTTTTATTCTATCATCAGTTACATGAGTATATATTGCAGTAGCAGATATACTTTCGTGACCTAGCATCTCTTGAACTGATTCTAAGTCACAACCTTCATTTAATAAATGAGTTGCAAAAGAATGTCTTATCATATGAGGAGATATTTTTTTATCAATAGAAGTCTTTTTTATAAGTTTAGTTAATATATCTTCTATACCTCTTCTAGTTATTTTATTACCTAAATGATTTAAAAATACATAATCTAAATTATATCTATTTAAAAATAGATAACCATCATTTAAATAATCTTGTAATGCATCAACAGCATATTCACCTAAAAATACTATTCTTTCTTTATTTCCTTTACCAAGTACTTTTATTTGTTTTTCTTTAAAATTTATATCTTCTAATTTTATATTGATAAGTTCACTAACTCTCGTTCCTGTTGCATATAATACTTCTAAAATAGCTAGATTTCTTTGTCCTAAAGAAGTAGATGTATCACAAGCATTAAATAGTTCTTCAAGTTCATTATAATAAAAAAATCTAGGTAATTTTTGTTCTTTTTTAGGTAAATTTATTAATTTAAATGGATTATTTTTAATAAATTCATTAAGTCTTAAATAAGAATAGAAACCTCTTAATGAACTTATTTTTCTAGATATTGTACTATTAGTATCTTTTTTATCAGTCAAATAAGATAAATATTTTCTAATAGATTCATAATCCATATTTAAGTAATCTTTATTATTTTCTTTTAAATATAAAAAATATTCATTTAAATCTCTTTTATATGCTTCTATAGTATTCTCTGAATAGTTTTTATTAACAGCTAATTCTTTTAAATATTCTTCTAAGTATTTCATACTTTAATTATAGCAAAAAATACACTGTTTTTTAAAACATATGTATTTTTTAATGTTGATAAATTATATGCTTGTAAATTCTTGATTTGTAAAGATTTTGCTTCTTTTTTTAAGTAATTTTTATATTCATCATATAAAAACTTTAATTCTCTTCCATAATAATATTTATTATCTGTATTTAAATCATTTTCAAGATATTTTCTCCAAGATTCTAATGCTTCTTCATATATTTCTCTAATATATGTAACATTATGAGTAAGTAACTTTAATCTTAATATATCAGTAACATTTGTATATAAAGAATTTTGATATAACTTAATCATCATTCCATGAGATTTTAATAAGTTATATTCTCTTTTATTTTGTATCTTTATCATAAAATTAAGTGTATCTTTTAATCTTTCATTTTTTAAAAACAATTTTAAATATTTATTATTTTTTGATGACCACAATAATTTTCTAGCTTTTTCAAATTCAGTTGCTTTTTCATTAGTAATATCTTTATTTATATTTAATTTATTTTTTTCATTTAATAATATTCTTAACTCTTCTTTATACTCTTTGTTTTCTATATAAAATAATTTTATTTCTCCATTATCGAATTTTTGTTTTTGACTTAAGAATCTATCAATTTGTTCTTTATATTTAGGTATATTTTTAAGCTCATCTATAGAGGCATACTTAGAAGTCAAGTTATCTATAGTATGTAAATTACTATCTTCTAAATTAATATAATCCATAGTATTATCATCATTTTTAATACTATAAATCAAAATTGCTTTAGATTTCATTTTATCCTCCTAGAAAATATGAAAATTATAACATATTTCAAGAGTTTTTTCAAGTATTGTTTTATTTTTGCTTAATAAAATCTATAACTACTTTATTAAATTTCTCTGGTACATCCATATTTACAAGATGACCAGCATTTTTAAAAATAACTACTTTACTATTTGGTTCATCATTATGCCATAACTCTACCATTTTTTCTTCCATTGGTATATCTTTATCACCACAACCAATCATAAGAGGATAATTTCTTTTATTTATAGGATATTTATTCATTAATTTATTTAATCCAGCTAGATATATAAATGATTTTTTAGGAAATTCAATATTAATTTTATAAAATTCTTCTTGTGCTTCTTTAGTGTATGCAGAAATCAATTTATTACTTTTTGCAAACCATTTAATTGAAAATAATGCTTTTAAAATCATAATCATTTGAGCAATTTGATTTGATTTTTGCATTTTTAAATTAAAGTTATTAATATTATATGCACCAAAACAAGATAAAGATTTCATCATATTAGGATAATGGTTAGCAAAATCTTCTGCAATAACAGCACCTAATGATATACCTACAATATGGATTTTTTTAATATTTTCTTTATCCAATATTTTTTTAATCCAATATGATGTTATGGTGATGTTATCACCTTTTTTAGTAACAGTAGATTTACCATGACCTATTAAATCAATAGTAATTACTTTAAAATACTTTGAAAATTCATCTATTTGTTTATCATATTGAGTATGATTTGAAAAAGCAGCATGAATAAATAATACGGCATCCTCTCTTTTATTTTCAGATATATAATACCATATAGGAGAATTTTCTAACTTTTTACTATTCATAATAGTATCCATATAATAATCACCTCTATTTTTTTATATCACTCTTTTAATTCTATCATAATCTATTTCGATTAATATAGTTTCTTTAGTTTTTTATTCACTTTATTATTAAAATGATACTAATTGTACTACTTATCTTTATGTATAAAAATTATTAATTTTATAAATTCGTCAACTTTTAATAAATTTTATAACAAATTAAAAAATATCTTTATTAAGATATTTTATTTCTTTTTTATTTTGGTATTTTCATTACTTCTAATTCTAGATATCATTATCATATTTTGATTTATTAAATCATGTACTATAGCTATAAAATCATAGTATTCTTGATTAAGTAAAGATATGTTTTTTAATAAGTAATTTTCATCTAATTCTAAGCTTCTTAATTTTTTATTAGTATTTAATACATCTACAAATAATTCAGATTCATTTAAATTTTCTCCAGAGTCATAACATATAGCTTTATATTTAAAGTTTTTTTGTTTTAATTGATAAACTTCTTCAGTCATTAAATCTAAATATTTTTTATATTCATCTTTATCTAATTCTTTTTTTTCATTGTTAAAAGTTTCTAATGCCTTAGATATCCCATATAAAATACACATGCTTTTTATTCTAGTTTTTTCATTATATATATTTAAATTATTTGTTTTAGGTATAAATGTAGCAATACCATCCATTGCATGAAATATATAAAAATTTGCTAAATTACCTAAATCATTTTTATAATTATCACTTAAATGTGGAATATTTCTAGTAGCTATTCTCATTTTATATTTATCATCTTTATCATTAAAACTTCTTATAACTTCTTTCATAATTTCCTCGCAAAATAAAAAGTATTATATTTTAATAGCAATATTTTGTCAATTATAATACTTTATCTATATTTATAGTATTATTTTTAAAGAAATCTTTTAAAGATTTTTTCTTTTCATCATCTAATTTTATAAATATTTTTTTAATTAATTTAAAATTTTTATCTCTATTATAAATTTCTAGACAAGTTCTCTCTAGAGAATAACTAAATACTTTATTATTTTCTTTAGTTAAAACTTCTACTTTATCTTTTTCAAAAGTATCTACATTAACATAATGAAATATTATATTTTTAGCTTTCTTTTTAAATCTATTTACATTATATCCTTGAGGTACAGTAACATGAATATTCTTATCTTCTTTATCTATATAATTATTTAGAAAAAGTGCAGATTCATAAGAAAAAATTAGTTTTTTAGTATTTAAACTAAGTAAATAATATATATCTAATACTTTATCATTTTTAGTATATATACCTTGTTTAACTCTTTTAATTTTTTCTTCTTTAGCCATTAAAGATAAAATATGTCTACTTATTCCCATACTTTCTGCTTGTTTAGTAGTTATAAAAGAATTGTTTTCAAGATATTCATTAATAATAATATTTTCTATTTGCATAATTATCTCTTTATTTGTCTTATATCATACTCCATTAAGTATTTAAACTCAAGAAAAAAAGTTACTTATGTAACTTATATTTCTTTTAACATATTATCTATATTCTTTAACTTTAAATCTAATTGTTCAAAATCAACTTCAACAGCTTGTTCTTCTTGATTAGTTTCTTTATACATATCTTTTAATTCTTTTACAAAAGAAGTTCCTGTTTGATCTAAATCTTTAATAGCTATATCACTTACTTTAATAGTCTTTATTACATCATCTATTAAAGTAATTTTATCTTTATTACTAACAACTAAAGATTTAATAGTATTATGTTTATTAGTCTTAATAGTTCTAATTATTTTTATACCTTTATTAGTTCTTTTAGCTTCTTTTATATCTTCTAGTTTAAGACGTTTTAAAGTACCATTGTTAAACCCTATAACGATATAAGTTTCATCTTTAATACTATTACTACTTACTAGATAATCATCTTTATCTAATTTAATAGCTTTAACTCCTCTAGATTTTAAACCTAAAACTGGTATTTCTTCAGTAGAAAATTTTAATGCATAATTATTAAATGTATTTAATATAACTTCTTGTTCTGAATTATTAACATCTATTAGACTATCATTAGCTAATAACTTAATAGCAGTAAATGATTTAGAATATCTTTTAACTTCTAAGTCTTTAACATTTATTTTTTTAATCATACCTTTTTGAGTAGTTAATATAAGATATTTATCTTCTTTAAAATCATTAACTAAATATGTTGCTACTACTTTTTCATTAACTTCTAAAGTTATTATATTACTTATATGTTTACCTAATTCTTTATATGAATAATTTGGTATTTCATGAACTGGTAAATATAAATAATTACCTAAAGATGTAAAGATAATAAGTGTTGATAATGTTGTAGTTTTATAGATATTTAAATAATAATCATTATCTTTTAAACTAGTTTCTTCAGTAGCATTATAACTTCTAAAACTACTTCTTTTTATATATCCATCTTTTGTTATAGATACAACTACATCTTCTTCTTGAATCATATCTTTAGTATCTATTTTTATTTCTTGAACTTCTTCTTCTATAATAGTTCTTCTAGGATATCCAAATTCTTTTTTTATTCTCTTTAATTCTTCTATCATTACTTTTCTTAAAGTATCTTCTTCACTTAATATTTTATTAAGTGCTGCTATAGTTAAATTTAATTTTTTTAATTCTTCTTCTAATTCAACTACATCCGTATTAGTTAATTTATAAAGTTGTAACATAACGATAGTTTCTGCTTGATCTATAGAAAAATCAAATTCTTTAACTAAATTATTTTTAGCATCACTTTTATTTTTAGATGCTCTTATTACTTTAATAACTTCATCTAAAATAGATATACATTTTACTAATCCTTCTACTCTATGAAGCTTTATATTAGCATAATTTAAATCAAATTTAGTTCTTCTAATTACTACTTCTTTATAATGTGCTATATAAGCATCTAGCATTTCTACTAAAGATAATAACTTAGGAGTTCTATTAACTATTGCAACAGCATTATAATGAAATGTTGTTTGTAAATCAGTATTTTTATATAAATAATTTAAAATAAGTTCACTACTAGCATTAGCTTTTAATTCTATTACTATTCTTAATCCTTCTTTATCTGTTTCATCTCTTACTTCAGTAATTCCATCTACTACTTTATTAAGCCTTATAGTATCTATCTTTTTAACTAATAAAGCTTTATTAACTTCAAAAGGGATTTCAGTAATAATTATTTTATTTTTTTCTACTTCAACTTTAGCCTTTACTACTATTTTACCTTTTCCAGTTTTATATGCTTTTTTAATTTCTTCTATTCCACATGCTATCGCTCCTGTTGGAAAATCAGGACCTTTAATATATTTTAGTAAATCATCTATACTAGCATTTGGTTTTTCTATTTTTTTAATAGTTGCATCTATTACTTCAGATAAATTATGTGGAGAAATATTAGTAGCATAACCAGCTGAAATACCATTAGATCCATTTACTAATAAATTAGGATATTTAGCAGGTAAAACTGTAGGTTCTAAGTTAGAATCATCAAAAGTTAAAATCATTTCAACTGTATCTCTATCTAAATCTTTTAATAATTCTTCACTGATTTTAGAAAGTCTTGCTTCTGTATAACGATATGCTGCTGGTGGATCTCCATCTATTGAACCATTATTACCTTGCATATCAATATATAAAACATTTTGTTTCCAATCTTGACTCATTCTAGCCATTGCTTCATATATAGGAGTATCTCCATGAGGATGAAATTTTCCCATAACATTACCAACAGCTGTTGCAGATTTTTTATATGCTTTATCATATGTATTTTTATCTTTATACATTGAAAAAAGTATTCTTCTTTGTACAGGTTTTAAACCATCTCTTGCATCAGGTATTGCTCTATCTTGAATGATATATTTAGAATAAGCTCCAAATCTTTCTCCCATGATATCGGATAAGGAATATTCATATATTTTTTTAAGTACTTCTTGCATTATTTAAGATTCTCCTTTCCAAAATCATCTTCCATAGTAAAATCAACATTTTCTTCTATCCATGCTTTTCTAGGCTCAACATCTTCTCCCATCAAAACAGATATTCTTTTATCTGATAATAACTTATCTTCATTTACTACTTTAATTAAAGATCTAGTATCAACATTCATTGTAGTTTCAGCAAGTTCTGAAGAATTCATTTCCCCAAGCCCTTTATATCTTTGAATATTGATTACTTCATTTTTTTCTGACAATTCATTTTTCTCTTGATCAGTATATACATAAATACTCTTTTTATTAGAAAAAGTCATTTTATATAAAGGTGGCATAGCTATATAAAGTTTTCCATGATCTACTAAATCTTTCATAAAACGGTAGAAAAATGTTAATAAAAGACATTGGATGTGACTTCCATCAAAGTCAGCATCAGTCATTATGATTATCTTATCGTATTCCATTTCATTAACATCAAAGTTAGAACCATATCCTGCTCCTATAGTACTAATTATAGTAGCTATTTCTTCATTAGCTAAAATGTCTGCTTCTTTAGCTTTTTCTGTATTAATTATTTTTCCTCTTAATGGAAGTATTGCTTGATATTTTCTATCTCTTCCACCTTTAGCAGAACCACCAGCAGAATTACCTTCAACTAAAAATAGCTCTTTTTTAGTTTTATCTTTTGATTGAGCAGGTACTAATTTACCTGATAATGTAAGATTTTTCGATGAATTTTTACCTTTTCTTATATCTTCTCTAGCTTTCCTAGCTGCTTCTCTAGCTTGTTTACTTTTTTGTATTTTATCTATTAAAATACTAGCTATTTTATTATTTTCTTCCAAATAAAATGGTAATTTTTCACTAACTACTGTGTCAACACTACTTCTTGCTATAGGTGTTCCTAATTTAGATTTAGTTTGACTTTCAAATTGTAAGATAGATTCTGGTATCTTAACAGAAATAATAGCTGTTAAACCTTCTCTTACATCACTTCCTTCAAAAGTTTTATCTTTTGATTTTAATATATTATTCTTTTTTGCATAATCATTTAATATTCTGGTAAGTGCTGACTTAAATCCAAGTTCATGAGTTCCACCATCTACTGTTTTAACATTATTAACAAAAGATATGATATTTTCTGAATAATTAGTAGTATATTGCATAGCTATTTCTACTTCTATGTCATTTTTAGTACCACTAAAATATAAAGTATCACAAAGTGGTTCTAAATCTTCATCAATAAAGTTTACAAATTCTTTTAATCCATCATCATAGTGATATAAATTTTTCTTATCTCCATCTTCATCTATTACTTCTATAGTTATATTTTTGATTAAAAAAGCTACTTCTTGCATTCTTTCTGATATAGCAGTAAATGAAAACTTGGCATCTTTAAATATCTCTTTATCAGGCATAAAAGTAACTGTAGTACCTGTTCTATTTGTTTTATCAAGTTTAGTTAATGGAGATAATACTTTACCACCATTATTAAACTCTATTTCATATTTAAAACCATCTCTTTTTATTTCTACTTTTAAATAACTACTTAATGCATTAACTACTGATGCTCCAACTCCATGAAGCCCTCCACTAGTCTTATAACCACCTTCTTCAAACTTACCACCAGCATGAAGTATAGTGTAAATAACTTCTGGTGTAGATATACCAGAAGAATGCATACCAACAGGAACTCCTCTTCCATTATCAGATATAGTTAATGAATTATCTTTATGAATAATAATCTTAATATAATCACCATATCCATTAGATATTTCATCTATAGAGTTGTCTATTATTTCCCATGCTAAGTGATGAAGTCCTCTCTTATCTGTAGAACCTATATACATACCAGGTCTTTTTCTAACAGCATCAAGTCCTTCCATTATCTTTATAGAATTTTCATCATAACTATTATTCATATTAAATCTCCAAAGAAATTATAACATAATTATCAAATAAAAACATGTTAAGAAAAGGAAAAGAGAATTATTATTTTTTTATAATTCTCTTTTTAGCTTTTTCTAAATCATGCTTTTTAAGTTTTATTGCTGTAATATCATCCATAAGTCCTTTTCTAATAGTGTTATATTGTTCTTCATCTATTTCATCATGATTATACTTTTCTAGTAGTTCTACTAACTCTTCTTCTTTTCTTTTATAAGTATAATGTTCTTTTATCTCATCAACTTCTCTTATAAAAGCTTTATCAGTATAATCTCTATATGCAACATAAAAATCTCTATATTTTAAATAACTATCTATATTTTTACTATAGTATTTTTTAAGATATTTTTTTTCTTCTTCTATTTCTATATCTTCATCTTTTGACTTATTAAGTATATCTAATTTATTAATAGTTTCTATTAATTTTTTATTTCCAACATTATAAAATGATGATTCTTTATTTAAATAACTAACAAAATCTTCATTTTCTAATATTTCTTCTACTGATAATAATTTAGGTTCTACATCTTCATATATATCTTCTGTTAAATAAAAAATATCTTCATCATCAAATATAGCATGTCTTTTATAATAAGTATTATTTTTTTGACTAATTATTAAAAAATAACCATCTTCTTTTATATTTAAAACATCTCTTAAATTTTCTTCTGTATAAAATGATGTTATATTATCTAATAGTTCAATATTATATTTTTTCTTAGATTACCTTTTTTAACCATACTAACTTCTTTTATAATACGATCATCTATGTTTATATACTTTAAACCTGTCATATCGCTATAAAATACTAAATTATATATATTTTGTGTCATATTCTTTCCTCTAAATTGATTTATATTATATCGTTTTGACAAAAAAAATCAAACAATGTAAGATTAAATTATGAAAAAATTATCAATTTTAATACCTGCATATAATGTAGAAAATTATATTGAAGAGTGTGTTAATAGTGTTTTAGATTTAGATACTAACTATGAAATAATAATTATTAATGATGGATCTACTGATAATACTTTAAAGATACTTAATAAATATAAAAAATATGAATACATAAAAATAATAAATCAAAAAAATATGGGAATATCTCGTACTAGAAATAATTTACTTAAAGAAGCTAAAGGTAAATATATTTTTTTTCTCGATTCTGATGATTTTATTAACAAAGAAAAATTAAAAGAACTACTTAAAAAACTTAATAATCAAGATTTAGTTTTATTTAATTATAATATTTATAATAATCTTACTAAAGAAACAAATAGTAATATTTTTCAAAAAGAATTTGAAAAAATGAGCGATGATAAAGAAGAATTTTTTAAAATTATATCTAAAAGAAATGATTTATACTTATGGACTTTTTTAATAAAAAGAGAATTAATTAATAAAGAAAAAATTGATTTCTTACCATATTTATTTGAAGATTTACAATTTTTAATCAATGTTATTTATTATTCTAAAACTTTAGAATTTATAAATTTAGATATAGTAAATTATAGAATAAATAGAGATAATCAAGTTACAACAATTCATAGTTACGATAATATATCTCATAGAATAATTATGTCAGATTTAACTATTAAACAAGTTAAAAATTATAAATTATCTAAAAAAATTAAAAAACTTTTATTTTCTAGAATTGCTAATATATACTATTCTGCAATTCCTTTAATAAAAGATAAATCTATTGAAGAACAAGAATTGTTAATTGATTTAATTAATAGATATAAATATATTTTAAAATATAGTAGTAATAAAACTTTTATATTAAGAGTATTTATGAAAATAAATAAAAATCTTGCCTATTCATTAAGTAACTATGTAGTTAAAAAATTTAAATTATACTAAAAAATATCAATATTAATTATTGATATTTTATTTTTTAAATAATTCTTCTGCTATAGTCCAATTAACTAAATCAAACCATTTTTCTAAATATTCTTTTCTTTTATTTTGATAATTTAAATAATAAGCATGTTCCCATACATCATTACCAAAAATTATTTTAAATCCTAAAGTAATTGGAGAATCTTGATTACTAGTAGTAATGATTTTTAGATTATCATTTTCTTTTACTAACCATACCCATCCTGATCCGAATACTTTTAATCCTTCTTCTACAAATCTTTCTTTAAATTCTTCAAAACTTCCAAAATTATTATTGATAGCTTCACTTAATTCTCCATGTATTTCTTTTTTATTTACTGGATTCATAATATTCCAATATAAATCATGATTGTATGAACCACCAGCATTATTTTTTAATTTAGTTCTAATACTTTCATCTACTTCATCTAAATGAGTTAATATATATTCTAAACTCTTATCTTCTAAGCTTGTATTTTTAATTAAATTATTAGTATTATCATAATAAGCTTGATGATGCTTATCATGATGAAAACTTACTGTCTCTTTATTTATAATAGGTTCTAAAGCATCATAATTATATTCTAATTTCTTAAGTTCTAACATTTATTCTTCTCCTTTAAATTCTTTTAATTCTCCATCTTTTAATATTAAATTAATATTATCTTCAGCTTTTTTTAAACTTTCATCACATAATTTTGCTAATTTCATAGCTTCGTTAAATTTTTTCATAGCATCATCAAGTGATACTTCTCCATTTTCTAACTTTTCTACTATATCTTCTAAATTTTTTAAGTTTTCTTCAAAACTTTGTTTCTTTTCTGCCATTTTACTTCTCCTTAACTTCTATTACTTTTGCATCTATTAATACTTTTTCTAGTTCTATATTAATTAGATCATCTTTTTTAACTTTTATATTACTTGTTATTATATTATCAGCATATCTAGTTATTGAATAACCTCTAGTTAACGTTTTAAGAGGACTCAAAGCATCTAATTTAGATACTGATAACATATAGTTATTAATTAATTTATTAAGATAGTTTTTATAACTTACAATTAAATTATTTTTAAGCTCTTTATATAAAGACTTTTTACTATCTATTAAAAACATTGGATTTTTAAAGATAAATGATGATTTTAGTTTAGATAGTTTATTGTTATTTATTTCAAGTATATGCTTAATACTAATATTTAACCTATCTAAAGTATTAGAAAATTTTTCTTCTTTATCTAAATATAAATTTCTAGGATTTAAAAGTATTCTACTCTTCTTAATTTTACTAAGTTTATCTTGTAAATTTTTAATCTTATGATTAACATTGATAAAGCTTCTCTTCTTTAAAGTATCAATATAATTTAATACTTCTTTATAATCTGGTACTGCAAGTTCTGCTGCTGCAGTTGGAGTTGGAGCTCTTAAATCTGCAACAAAATCTGCTATAGTAAAATCTATTTCATGTCCTACTGCAGATATAACTGGTACTTCTAAATCATAAATTGCTCTTGCTACTATTTCTTCATTAAAGCACCACATATCTTCTATAGATCCACCACCTCTACCAACAATTAATAAATCTAAATCATAGTTTTTACTTAAATTAATATTTTTAACTATATCTTCTGCAGCATATTCTCCTTGAACAAGAGATGGAAAAAGAATAGTTTTTACAAGAGGATATCTTCTTTTAATAGTGGTAAGTATATCTCTAATTGCTGCTCCTGTTGATGCTGTTATAATACCTATAGTATTTGGATATCTAGGTATTTTTTTCTTATGACTTTCATCAAACAAACCTTCTTCAGATAATTTTTTCTTTAATTTTTCAAATTCTAAATATAAATTACCTATACCATCTTCTTCAATAGAAGAAACATATATTTGAAAAGCTCCACTTTGTTCATAAACAGATATTTTACCTGTTATTACAACTTTCATACCATCAGTTGGTATAAATTTAACATTTTTAGCACTAGAAGCAAACATAATAGCATTTATTCTAGCCAATTCATCTTTTAATGTGAAATAAAAATGTCCTCTAGTATGAGCTTTAAAATTACTAATTTCTCCTCTTATACATATACTTTGTAAATTAGTATCATTATCTACTTTATATTTTAAATATCTAGTAATCTGTGTAGGAGTTAAAATTTCTTTATCCATTAATCTTTTCCTTTGCTATTTTATCTAAACAAGCATTTATCATAGATTTTACTTTATCATCACTATATTTCTTAGCAAGTTCTAAAGCTTCATTAATTGCTATTTTAATATCAATATCAGTATAAAGAATTTCAAAAGATGCTACTTCAAGTATTGCTTGATCTACTAAACTTAACCTATCTAGTGTCCAATTATTTAAATACTTATTGATTTTTCTATCTAATTCATCTTTATTTTCTAAAACACCAGTAATTAACATATCAGTATAACTACTACTAGATTTTTCTATATCACTTTTAACTTTTAATTGATAAAGCTTAATAACTGCTTCTTCTCTTTGTTCTACTCTTTTCATATTTTAATCCTTATAAGTAAATTCCATTCCATATATATTAATTTTATCGTCTTCTTTAATACCAGCTTCTTTTAATACTTTATCTATATTCATTTTTTTAAGTTTTAGCATAAATCTCTTATTAGCTTCATAAGTATTAAAATTAGTCATCTTAAATAATTTTTCTAATCTCTTACCAGTAACTACAAAAGTATCATTTTCTCTATGAACATATAAATTATCATAATCATCTTCTTTAAATTCATAAAGTACATGGTCTAAAGTTTCTTCACTATTTTCACTTTCTTCTTTTTTAAGTGTTTCTAACGTATCTGCTAAATAATTCATAACTTTATCTAATCCTATATTTTTAATCGCAGATATTTCAAATATTGGTAAATTAACTTTTTCTTTTAATTTTTTTAAATTTTCTACTGCATTAGGTAAATCCATTTTATTAGCAATAATAATTTGTGGTTTTAATGCTAATTTTTCATTATAGTTCTTAAGTTCTTTATTAATAAGTAAATAATCTTGATATGGATCTCTATCATATGAATCCATATCAACTACATGAGCTATAATTCTACATCTTTCAATATGTTTTAAGAATCTATCACCAAGTCCTACTCCTAGACTTGCTCCTTCAATTAAACCTGGTAAATCTGTTAAAACAAAGCTTTTACCACTACTAACTCTTACTACACCAAGATTTGGAATAAGTGTAGTAAATGGATAATCTGCTATTTTAGGTTTAGATGCTGATACTTTAGATATAATAGTAGATTTACCAACACTAGGAAGACCTACTAATCCAACATCAGCAAGGAGTTTAAGTTCTACTTTTAAAAGTTTTTCTTCTCCTTCTTCACCATTTTCAGCAAAATTTGGAGCAGGATTAGCATGAGTTTTAAAAGCAGTATTTCCTCTACCACCTCTACCACCTTCTGCTACTATAAACTCTTTATTATGTTTATCTAAATCACAAATAACTTGATTAGTATCTAAATCAGTAACTATAGTTCCTACTGGTACTTTAATATAAACATCTTTAGCATCTTCTCCATGTTGATTCTTACCAAGACCATTTTCTCCTTTATCAGCTTTAATTAACTTTTGATATCTTAAATCAATTAAAGTAGATAATCCTTCATCAGCATAGAAAATAATATCTCCACCTTTTCCACCATTACCTCCATATGGTCCACCCATTGGAACATATTTTTCACGACGAAAAGCAAGACATCCATCTCCTCCATTACCAGCTTTTACTTTTATTTCAACTTCATCTACAAACATAATAACTCCTATAAAAAGTATAACATAATATTTATATATTAAAAAAAAGAAAAAAGAAATAGTTTTATCAAATTTTAAAATATTTCTTTCTTTTTCTCTTCTTCTATTATTTTACCAGTTGATGATTTAATATTAATATCATTTAGTAATAAATATTCTTCTTTAGATAGTAAAAAATTTTTATACTTAAGTTCTTTATATATACTAGATATTCTTAACTTATCTAAATCTAAATATGGATTAAATAAATAATATCCATAAATATTATATTTATCATCATCAATATAAATATAAGTTAAATAATGTTCATCTTTTTTTATTACTTCTGCTTTTATATCAAAATAATTTAAAATATACTTAAAAGCTCGATTTAAAGACTTCATATTAGCTTTTCTTAACATAAATACATCGTCTAGTTGCTCTTGATTTTTATCTTCTTTAAATTTAGTTAAATAATTATATATTACTTTAACTTTATCAATAATAGAGAAATCTTCTTTAAATTTACTTTGTAAAAGATTTAATGTTTCTAATATAAGCTTATATTTAACTATAGTAGTAACTTTATAATTATTATTTTTTTCTATATAAGATATATTCCAAGTATTAGGATTTAAATAATTTAATTTACTTAATTCTTCTTTAATAGTTTGATTATCAGTTAAAATATCTTTTTCCACTCTAGAATCTACTATATAAGGAGAAAGTTCTAAATAGTACTTAATATTTGTTACATCTTCTTTAAATACATTATCTTTAAATTCAATATGTTTAATAGTATTTGGAGAAAATAAAATATCTTTGACTTCTGATAATTTGGATGATGATAATTTTTTATTAAATTCTAAATTAACTAAGCCGACATATTTAAAGTAATCATCCATATTTTCATTCATTTTATCCCCCAAAAATATTTTACTTCTTAATTCCCTTTAATCCTTTTAAACCACTAAATCCTTCTAATATATTAGTTTTAAATGTTCTTATCTTATTACTTTCTTTTTTATATTCTCTAATACTAGTACTAATCATTTCATCTAATTCTTCTGTATAAGTCTTATTAGTTTTATCCCATAAATAAAATGATAATGACCCTGGTATAGTATTTACTTCATTCATATAAACTTTTTCTTTGTTTTCATCTATTAAAAAGTCAAGTCTTACAACACCAGAAAGTCCAATAACTTTATATACTTCTTTAGCTATTGTTCTTACATCATTTGCTAATTTTTCATTTATATTAGCAGGTATTATTCTTGAAGAATTAGCCATACCTTTTCTTGATTTAGAACCATTTATATATTTATCTTCATATGTAAGAAAATCATTTTTACTACCTACTTCTTCTATAACAGATAATTCAAAGTTTTCTTGAGATCCTAAAATAGAAATATTAACTTCTTTTAAGTTCTTAATAACTTCTTCTACTATAATCTTTTTATCATATTCTATAGCTTGATTAATAGCATCTACTATTTCTTCTTCACTTTTTACTACTTTAATACCAACTGAAGACCCTAAAGTTGCAGGTTTGACAATAACAGGATAGTTTAATTTTTTTATTTGTTCTAAAATACTTTCTTTATTATCAATAAATTCAAAGTCATAAAACCAAACAAAATTACTTGTAGGTATATTACTAGCTTTATACATAAGTTTTTGAACAACTTTATCTTGTCCAATAGCAGATGCTAATTGATCACTAGATACACAAGGTATATCTAACATTTTTACCATTCCTTGTAAAGATCCATCTTCTAAGTAACTACCATGTCCTATAGGAAATATTACATCTACTTCTTTTATTAATCTTTTAAACCAACCTAAAGTTTGTAAATATACTTGATTATTAATTCTTACTATTTGTACTTTTTTAGTATTTCTTTTTAGTAAACTTAAATCTTTATAATTATCTATTTCTCTTAAAGGATAACCTGTATAAAATTCTAATTCTTTAGTAACATAAATTGGTATTATTTCATACTTGTTACTATCAATCTTATTCATAGCTTGAACTGCAGTAATAATACTTACTTCATGTTCTACACTTTTACCTCCAAATATAACTCCTAATCTAATCATTTTTTATCTCCTTTTTCTACATAAGTATCAGGTAAATCATTTTCATATAAAGCATATATATCTTTATCTGTTTTAAAGTTTTGAATCATTTTATAACTTTCTTTAACATCGTTAATTATATATAAATTATCTTTGTTAAACTCTTCTTCTTCTAAACCTTCTTTTATAGCTTTAGTTACTTTTTCACCTACTAAAATTACTTTATCTGCTACTTTAGCAATATGTTTTCCAAATTTTTTATTTTCACTATATTCTAAATCACCAAGTTCTATCATTCCTGGAGTAACTACTATCTTTTCACCAGGCATAGAATCAAGCACTTCTAATGCATTATTTGCACCAACTGGATTAGAATTAAAAGCATCATCTATTTGATAAAAATTAGCTATTTTTTTAATTTCTAATCTATGTTCTATAGGTTTTATCCTTGCTACACTTTCAACTAACTTTTTCTTATCAATTTTAAAGCTGTTAGCAAGTGCTAATGAAGATAAAATATTATACACATTATGTATACCTAATAATTTTGTTTTAAATTTATAAATATTTTCATCACCCTTAAACTTAACATCAAAACTAATACCTTGTTTATTACTTTTAATATTACTTGCTTTAACATCTACTTCATCTTTAGTATCTATTCCTATCCATAGTACTTTACAGTTATTTTTTATATGGTAACTTACTTGTTTAGGATCATCTCTATTAAGTACTGCTACACCATCTCTTGGTAATGATTCAACAAGTTCCATCTTAGCTTCTAATATATTTTCTTCACTTCCAAAAGTATATAGATGTGCAAGTCCAATTCTAGTTATAATAGCATATTTAGGTTTAACTAAATTAGCAAGAGCTTTTATATCACCTTTTGCATAAGCTCCCATTTCAGCTATGAATACTTCATCAAATTTAGATAATGTATTATTTATAACTATCATAAGACCATTTAATGTATTTACAGATCTTGGAGTTTCTAATGTATTATAAGCTCCACTTAATATATCTCTTAAGATATTTTTACAACTTGTCTTACCATAACTTCCAGTAATACCAATTATTTTTAAATTATCCATATCTCTAAGTTTAGACTTAGCTTTGTTTTTATAGTATAAAAATACTAATTTTTCGACCGGATAGTTAATAATATTTACTAGACCAATTAAATAAAAGTTAAGACTAGATATAATTGCTAAAACTATTAAAAAATAATTATTAACAAATATAGTTAACCCTAAAAAGATTAAATTAATAATTACTAAAGTAGCAATAAATCTTTTAACTCTAGCAGTAATAACTAATGGCTTTTTATTTTGTTCAAATTTTTTTAAATATCTATAATAGCAAAAACTAACTATATAAAAAATTAAAGATAAAGCGAGTAAAATTTGCATATTTAAAACTACTGCTAAAACTACAAAAATTAATGATACGATATCAAATCTAAAAGTTTCTTTTAGATTTTTAAATACCCATTTAAAATATCTATTATTTTCATTATACATATTTTGTTGAAGCATATGTATCGATCTTTTAGATATACATAAATTATAAATTACTATTAATATTCCAAGACAGATTATATATATTTTCATTTTTCACCTCTATATAAAATTTTTAATAATATTAACTACTTGAGTTAAATTTTCTAAATAAGCATAATGAGTCAAACCATCAAATTCAATTAAAGCTGCATCATGCATTTTTTCTACTACTTTTCTTGCATCTTCTACATCTACTGCATCATCTTTTGTCCCCCAAATAAGAAGCGTAGGTATTTTCACTTTAAGCATATCTTCTTCTACACTAGTATTAATCGTAGATATTAATACTTGTCTCATAATTTCACTACTATTTTTATAATCACTAGATCCTATAAAATTTTTAAACCATTCTTTTATAGGTTTTAAAAATGGTATTTTACCTAGAAATTTTAAAATTCTTACCTTTAAAGTTTTATCTACTTCACTCTTATATATAGGTCCTGCTAAAGATATAACTTTATCTACTTTATAAATACTAGCATAAACTAAAGAAAGTCTAGCACCAAAAGAATGACCTATAAGACTAATATCTTTTAAATTTAATTTTTCTATCAACTTATGTAAAAAGTGAACATAATCATATACTGTCATAAGTTTTTTAGGTTCATCACTTTTTCCAAATCCAGGTAAATCAATTGAAGTTATTTTATATCCATCTAATTTTTTACCAAGTAAATCCATCATTTCTTTATTTTGACCCCAACCATGAAGTAAAACTATATTTTTACCTTCACCATATTGGTTATAAGAGACTTTTAAATTATCAATTACTATTTCCATTGTTGTTTATTCCCTAAAAGAAGTATAACATAAAAAATATTTACTAAAAAGTAAATATTTTTTTATTTATAAATAATTTTTTCTTTGTAATAAAGAAATACTAAAGTATATAATTATACTTAAATACAAAACTATAGTTAATTGTAAATTTAAGTTAATAACCGCTGTTTTAGGGTTTTCTTTAATTTGTGGAGTTAAAGGTGGTAAATGTGGTGGAATACTTGGTGGAGTTGAAATTTTAGTTACTTCTAATTCAAAAGTCCCACCCCAATTATCATAATCTTCTATAACTCCCATAAAAGAATATTTATGTTCTCCTACATTCAAATTTTTTAATTGATATCTACCAAGTGATGTAGATATAGCATCTGTTGGTAAATGTGGAAGCTCTGGACTAAAAAACATTGGTGCACCTAAATTATTAGCTTTTTTAAAAGTAAAATCAATATCTAAATCTAAATCAAAATTTTCTAAATCTACATCTCTATTAAGTTCAATTTTCATTTGTATTTTTTGATTACCTGCTCTAAAGTTTGTATATTGAATATTTGTAGGTAAATTTATATGATTTAGACTATTATATGTTAAAGATACGTTTCTAAGTGTTGTTAAACCAGGTTTAATCTTTAAATCTACTAAATTAGAATCATCTATTGCTAAATCTGATAAGTATTTTGATAAACTAACATCAACTTTATTAATAGTTTTGTTATTTAAATTTAAAATTAAAGTTCTAACTAAAGCTAATCTATTTATTTTGATATCTTCTAAAGTAGCATCAACATTTTCACCCATATAATGAGGATATTCAAATATACTTCCATCACTTGGTAAATCATAATCTATTTTAGGAAGTATTATATGTTTTAATCCTTTATTTTCATTTAAATCTATTGTTTTAGCACCTATATTTTTAAGTGCTATTATTTCCAATTTAGTAAGATACTCTATTCCTTTTAAATCTTTCATTTTTGAAGGATCAGTATTTTTGAAATTAAAAAGATATTGAATCTTTTCTAAAGCATTTTTATCTAATGTATCATTTTCTTTAGCTTCAATTACATCTTCTTCTATTTCTTTATTAAATACTGGATCATTTTTTTCATTTATTATTTTTAAAATATAATAAGCATTTTTATTTTTATCTAAATCTAAATCATGATTCGTAGCATAATGACACATATTGTAATGTATACATGATAAAACTAATTTTCTAAACTCTTTATTAGGAAACGCTTCTTTATAAGTTTTAAAATAATCTAATGCTTTTACTTTAGTACTTAGCACTACTAAAGAAATAAATATTATTAAAAAGTATTTAGTATATTTTTTCATATTCATATTTTCATTCTCACAAAAACAATAAAGTACTCTACTCTATTATTAATAATATAACTATTAAAATTATTTTTGTAAATATTAAAAAAGAAAAACTTACTTTTTTACATGTAAGTTTTCTTTTTTAATTTATATTTATATATTAAACAACTACTAATAACTATTAAAAATATTATTATTGTAAATGTTTTAATACCTGTTTTAGGATTTTTATTTATATTGTTATTTGTTTGATTACCATTGTTATTATTGTTACCTGGTGTTGGTATTGGTGGTAAACTATTATCTTTTTCTACATTTATTTCTAATAATCCAGTATATTTTGTATTGTCAGAAGGTACTACCATGTTTATTTTATAAACATTATTTCCTAGGTTAAGTGACTTAAATTCATAATTACC
>RBWB01581464.1_pt1 | contig 24190 bp, 20 predicted proteins | sample 2014201 | NCBI WGS metagenome assembly RBWB01 (sample SAMN10133834, study PRJNA383868) | Human oral metagenome, whole genome shotgun sequencing project. | isolation source: supragingival plaque isolated from 88 juvenile twins | host: Homo sapiens | place: Australia
TTCAGATAATACTATCTCAAATATAGCTTAAATGGGCTACATTTGTATTGTCTCAAATTGCACTATTTTTTATTTCAACAGCATTTCAAATTTTACAGTTTTCTCAAATAACTGTTTCTCATCTCAAATATGCATTTGGTCAAATTACTGAGTTTTTTCCTATAAACACATTTCCTTCAATGCTAGTTCCAGATTTCAAAATTGCTCATTTTTCCAAAATAATATTTCATTTAATTGTTACTCATTTTTCGATTTCTCATTCAATTTCAGATTCATCTAATTTTTTCAAAAAATGACTATTTGCATCAAGAATATCCCAACAATATCAAACATCTATAAATTCTTTTTCCATTTCTATAATTTTGAATTTATGCTCAGCAATAAAGAAATTTATTGCATCAGTTATTTCGTATTCTCATCTTTTAGAAATTTTTATTCTATCAACAATTCTAAATATTTCACTGCTAACTTTGTAAACTCAAACATTTGCTAAATCTCAGATAAAAGTTTCAGGTTTTTCAATTACTTCTTTTGCAAATCATTTTTCATCTACTTTGAAAATACCATATTTTTCAGGTTCTTTTACTTTTTTTGCTAAAGCTCAGTATCAATCAAGCTCAAGTATTTTTTTCAAATCTTTTTTTGGAAATATTGAATCCCCATTTAAAATAATTACATCTTTTTTTATGTCTTCCATTCACATAATTGCTCAAGCTGTTCCTGGTTTATCAGATTGTTCTCTATAGCTTACTTTTACTTTTTTGTATTCATCTCAAATTGCTTTTTTTACTTCATCAGCTTTGTATTTTACGACGATTATTATTTCAGAAACATATTTATAAATATGCTCTAAATTATGCTCTATAATCGTTTTTCAAAAAATTTTTATAATTGGTTTTGGAATTGTGTTAGTCAATGGTCTTAGACGTTTTCACTCTCCAGCAGCTAAAATAATTGCTTTCATAAAATAAAAATTATTTTTTAAAGTAAAAATTGTACTTTTATTTTACGCTTTTCCTTTTTTTTTGCAAATAAAAATTTATTTATTATAAACTTTTTCTGTTTCTTTTAAAAGCTCAGAAATATTTTTAAAAAATATATAATCATCTATTACATCTTTTTTTATATTTAATCACTCGATTTTTCACATCAAATCAACTTTTATAACAAATTTATTTTTTTCAAATTTCATTTGACAATTAGAGTCAATTTTTTCACAAAATTTTAAAATATTTTTTTGATAAAAATCACTAAATTTATTTTCAAATTTGTAACTTTCATAATTTGTAAATTGTTCGTTTCTAAAGCTAAAAATTACTAAATAAGTTAAGATTATTCAAATAAAAATCAAAAAAGGTAAAAGCTTCCATATGCTTATAAATTGATTTTTAATTTCTATATAAATTATTATTAAATAGAGTAAAACAAGTAAACAAGAAAATATTTTTAGAGAAATATTTTTTATTTTTGAGTACGAATTTGGTAAAATTATGATTGTTGGATAAGAAAAACTAAAATTATTTTTAAAAAAAGTCGTAATAGTCAAAATATTTTGCTTATCATTTTTCTTAAACTTTACTATTTCATTTCAACTACTTTTGTATTTATCGTGTTTTAAGGTAAAAGAGTTTATAATTCAGTCAGTTTTCCAAGAAGGAATGTGATTAAAATAAAACTTATTTCATAGATTTTCTTCGATTTTATTGAGAATTTCATATTTGTTTCTGTAATTCATTTTTTTTATCGGTCCATCATAAATTATTATCAAAATTGGTAAAAAAATAATCGGAAAAAAAGAAAAATTTATCTCAAAAAATCCTTTATAGTAAAGAAAATAAAGTACAGTTGCCAAAATTATAAGTCAGTAAAAACTAAAAATAAAAATATTACTTTTCAAAGACGCAAAAAAAATTAACTTTTTTATTGGTTTTTCTTTAAAAGTTCTTTTTATTTTTGTTATTTCAAAGTCGGTATTTACTCAGTTTTTTCTTAAATATTTTTCTATGTTCATAAGATTTTAAAAACTTTTATTTTATAAAATTTTATCACAAATTTAGAAAATAAACAATTTTTTAACATTAAATACATAAAAACTCTTGATTATTAAGCAAAAACGACTATAATGAGAAAGATACTTTAATCCTTAAGAAAAATAAATTTATGTCTGAAAATAATAACGAAGAATTGGAACTTGATGATGAAAAAGACTGACAATTGATTTTGGATTGAACTGAAAAAGTAACTTACTCTTGAGATGAGGAGAGAAACATAAAGGCAGAAATGGAGGATTGCTACATTGATTATGCGATGAGTGTAATCATTTCTAGAGCTTTGCCTGACATAAGAGACTGAATGAAACCTGTTCATAGAAGGATTTTGTATTCTATGTATGAACAATGATTGAAATCAAACGCAAAATTTAGGAAATCAGCAAAAGTAGTCTGAGATGTACTTGCAAACTATCATCCACACTGAGATAGTTCTGTTTATGAAGCTATGGTTCGTATGGCTCAGGATTTTTCGCTTAGATATCCTCTTGTTCAAGGTCAGTGAAATTTTGGTTCTATGGATTGAGACTGAGCTGCTGCCTATAGATATACAGAGGCTAGAATGGCAAAAATAGCAGAATATTTGCTTTCGGATATAGAAAAAGAAACAGTTGATTTTAGACCAAACTTTGATAACACAAGAATGGAACCATCTGTTTTTCCTACTAGAATTCCAAATCTTCTTTTAAACTGAGTGATGTGAATCGCAGTTTGAATGGCAACAAATATTCCTCCACACAATTTAAATGAGCTTTTAGATGCAACAGATTTTTTACTTCACTCAGAAAATATTGAGGAAGTGACTATTTCTGATTTAATGAATTATGTAAAGTGACCAGATTTTCCAACTTGATGAATTATTTATGATAATGATGCTATTTTAAATGCTTATTCTACAGGAAGAGGCTCTATAATAGTTAGATGAGTTGCTTCTATAGAAGAATGAAAAAAATGAAGAAATATTATTCATATTTCAGAAATACCTTATGGTCTAAACAAAGCTGTTTTTGTAGAAAAAATTGCAGATTTAGTTAGAGATAAAAAAATAGTTTGAATAGCTGAACTTAGAGATGAATCAAGCTGAGATTCTGTTAGAATTATTATTGAATTGAAAAAAGATGCATTTCCTAAAAAAATATTAAATCAGCTTTATAAACTTACTCCTCTTCAAACAAGCTTCAGCTTAAATATGGTTTGACTTGATGAAAGGGGACAACAACCTAGATTAAATAATTTAAAAGATTTACTTTTATCTTTTGTAAATCATAGAAAAGAAGTTGTTGAGAGAAGAACAATTTATGATTTAAAAGTTGCTGAAGCTAGAGCTCATATTTTAGAATGATTAAAAATTGCTCTTGATAATATTGATGAAGTTATAAGGGTTATCAGAAACAGTTATGATGATGCAGAAGATCAATTGATGAAACACTTTGATTTGACTAGAATTCAAGCTGAAGCAATTGTTGAGATGAGACTTAAGAGATTGCAATGACTTGAAAAAGAAAAACTTGAGGCTGAATTACAAGAAAAACTTATTTTAATTGATGATTTGAAGGATATTTTAGCAAAACCTGAGAGAATAGTTTCTATCGTTTCTGATGAGCTAAAAGAAGTAAGAGAAATATTTTGAGATGAAAGAAGAACAAAAGTAAATCCTTGAAAAATATGAGAATTTAATCCAAAAGATACTATTCCAAATGAAGATATTTTTGTAGTCTATTCTAAAAATAGCTATATCAAGAGAATAAAATCAGATAGTTTCAGAACTCAAAAAAGATGATGAAGATGAGTAATAACTTGAGCAAAAGAAGATGATGAAATTAAATTGATTATTCCAACTAGGAACCACAATGATTTGCTTTATTTTACAACAAAATGAAGAGTTTTTACTTTACCAGCTTATGAAATTCCAGAGACAGCCAGAACAGCAAAATGACAACCAGTTATAAACTTAATTTGATTGCAGAAAGATGAAGAAGTTGCAGCTATTATGGATATAACTGAAGAAAAAGGGAAATATCTATTTTTTGTAACAAATTTATGAACTGTTAAGAAATTAGAAATCTCAGAAATGAAAAATATCAGGTCAAATTGATTAAAAGTTCTTTGAGTTAAAGATGATGATGAGCTAACTTGGGTGAAAACTACAACTTGAAATGATAGCATTTTTATTGCAACAAAAGACTGAAAAGCTATTAGATTTGATGAAAATGATGTGAGACCAATGGGAAGAACAGCATTTTGAGTGAGGTGAATAAAGCTAAAAGAATGAGATAATGTTATTGAAGTTGCTGTTATGCAGGAAAATGATAAATATATTTTGACATTGACTGAAAAATGATACTGAAAACTTTCTGAAGTTGAAGAATACAAAAATCAAAACAGATGAGGTTCAGGAGCAAAAGCGATGGCAATAACAAACAAAACTTGAAAAATGGTTTGAGCAACTATTTTGAGTGAAGAAGATAGAGAAAGTAGTGACGTAATCCTTATTTCAAAGCTTTGACAAACTATAAGAGTGAATCTAAAATGAATTAGAAATACTTCAAAAGTAACACAATGAGTTATTTTAACAAAACTTAAAGAAGATTGAGATCAAATAGTTTGAGCTTCAATTGTCAAAGAATCTGAAATAGAAGAAGAATAAAAAATTATTCCTAAAATCTAGGAATAATTTTTTTCGTTTTTGCTTCATTCTTTCAAAGCTCTTTCAAATGCTTCTTGTTTGAAACCAAAAGCATCTCATTTTTGCATAAATTTATTTATAAATACTGATTCCAATCGAGTCTCTCAATAACTATTTATTTGTCTTTCTTTTCAAGTAATTTCTCTTCAGTTTATCTTTTCTATTTCATTTAAGAAAATATTTAACTTCAAATCAGGTTTCATTGGTTTTTCTCAAATAGAAGATAAAATTGCATTAAAAAATATTTTTATTTCTCTTTCATCTAAGAAGTCTCAATCTTTTCTGTCAAATTGTAATCCAAAAGTATTTTCTACAGATTTAAAAATATTTTCCCTCAAATTCCAAAGTTTTGAAAGTCAAACTTTTTCTAAACTATCGTACAAATTTACTATATTTTTTGCAATTTCTGGATTTGATTTCATCATATTTTTTTCTTGCTGCGAAAGCTTTATTTCGTTTCCAGCTTTGTCTTTCATCATTCATTTGTTTGTATCAACAACAATTCAAGAATTTGCAATAAATAAGCCATCTCTAAATACTCAGTTTTGAGCTATTTCACTTATTCATATTTCTTTTACATTTATTATTTTTCAATCTTTGTAAAGCGGAATTTTATTTTCCTTTGCATATTGTTCGAAACTTCATTTTTGTCAACTTCTGATGAAATCCACATAAGCATCTGTATTTTGAATTCTTATTTCAGCTTCATCTATTTTATTTTGAATTTTTGCTATTTTTTTATTTCACTTATTATTTCTCCAAATAATGCAAAAATTTCTTTCTTTTTTGGATTATTTCAATATTTATTTTCTAGGAAATTTCTTTGAGTTTCTTGAATAATTTTTTCTTTTTCTTCTGGACTAAGCTTTTCCCAATTTTTTATATTTTCTTTTAATTTATCTTCTATCAAGCTAAATTCTTCCATGTCTTTTTTATCTACTCAAAGACTTCATAATTCTACTTTATTTTCTTCTTGTTTTTTAGTTTCTTTTTCTAAACTCTCTAGGTTATAATTCTTAATTATTTTAGAAATAATTAATATTTTTTCTTTTTCATTTCATTTGCTTCCAGTAATTTTTAAAATACTTCTTACTTGATCATCCATATTTACATCATTTTCTTCACTTTTTTCTAAAATATCAAAAATTTCTTTTGCTTGTTGCTCATTAACTCAAAATTTATCTTTTATTTCTCATTTCCACTTTTCACGTAAATTATCCTTTTGTGAATCTGATAAGTTGCTTAATTTGCTTTTTAAATCTGACTTTATTCACTTTACTTCTTCTATAAGAGTTATTTTATCAAAAGAATTTGTAAATTCCATGAGAATTTCTTGTTGAGAAGCATTGAGTTTATCTAATTTAGTATGTTCTAGGTTTTTTATTCATAAAACATATATTTTTCAGATTTCACTTGGCTCAAGTAGTCAATTTTTTCAATCTTTTCAATCTAAAATATTTCAACTAATATTGTATTTATTTTTTAATTGTTCAAGAATATAAAGTGTAACATCTATTTCTCTGTAAATATCAAAAAAATCAGTTATTTTATTTTCGGGTTTTCTGAAGTCTATTTCAGATTCATTTATCATGAAATCTATATATTCTTTTCATTTTCAGTCAAGTCTTCAGATTTTTTCAGGAACGTCACTTACAAAATCTTTTAAATCATATTTTAGCTCACTTTTTGAAGCAAAAAGTATTTTTACAACTTCTAGATTTTTTGGTCACTTAATCAATTTTTCAGCAAGACTAGAATCAAATTTTCATTCTTTTATTAAATCAACCGCAAATTTAAAACATTGAGTTGCATTTTGCACTTGTCATCTATTTATATTTTTAGCTATATAATCAACTGTTACCTCTTGATTAGCTTGAATAGTTTCTTTGTTTAATCATCATTTTGTTAATTCATCAAAATTTTTATTTGTTTGCCTAATTTCTTCTTTATAATTTGGGTCAATTATGTTTTTTATTCAATTCAAATTTTTTTCTTTAACAATTGTGTCAACATCTGCATCTTGTTTTATTGAAAGTAAATTGTTTACTAATTGATTATTTTTGGAATATTTTTCTTCTCTCATTAATAATAATTGATTTGTTTTTTCCAAAAATGATTCTTTTTGAGATTTATCTAATTTTCTGAAAAGTAAATTTAAATCAACTCTTTCAAGAAATAATTCTTTCAAATTTATATTTTTTATACTTTCAAAGTTAACTTTTATTTTTTCATTTTTTAAAATATTATTTAAAATTGTTGCATTAACTATATCTAATCTTACTTCATTTCATTTCAGATTACTCAAAACTTCAAATTTTTTTTCAACTTCAGCAAAATCTTTTTCTGTAAGTATCATATAAGCTCATTGAAATAACTTTAAATCAATATATGATGGCTTTTGTTCATTTACATTTCTAAAATTATTTAAAATATCTTTATTTTGTTCTTTTACTCCTTCTTTTATTTTACTTACTCCTTCTTTCATTTTCTCATTACGTTCTTTTGCAATATTATTAAATTCCTTAGAAAAATCACTTATTAATTCAGGATTTATTGCTCCAAATGACATTGCAGCTGTTATTTTTGATGCAAGTCATTCGTATTCTGAAGAATTTGTATTTTTAGAATAGTCTACATTTGAATCTTTTCTTTTTAATAATTTAATTGAAAGCCTTCAAGTTCATTCTCATTCTGATTTCGGTATAAGAATATAATCTTTTCAAGCTTTTTTGGAGATTTCTTCTAATAATATTTTTTGCATATTTAAAATTTCTACTTCGCTATCAAGTCAAGCTAAGCTTCCATTTCCTGCTCTTGACCATTTATCATCTATTTCAGTGAAATTTCTATTTGTATAATTCAAAAGCGCAACAGCTTCTTCCAGAGCCAAGTTATCTAAGTTTTCTTTTTTGTTTAAATCTATTTCAAATAATCTTTTCCCATCAGAATCTATATTTGCTCAAATTGTCCAATCTATATCATATTTTTCAAGTTTTATAGAAAATAAGTCGGAACTATCAGCTTTTCCTTTTTCTTTTATTCAATCAATAATTTTGTTAATATTTTCGTATTTTTGCTTTACATAAGCGTGTCCTTCTTTATAAGTTGCTTTTTCTCAATCTTTTGAATTAGAATAAGGCTTATTTACACTTTTTTCTAAATTATTTATTTCTGCTAAAATCTTTTTTATTGAATCAATACTTTCTTTATCATTTTCTTTTTCAGAATTCATTCATAATTTTTTTAGTTTTTTTATTTCCTCAGAATCATTTTCTTTCTCTATAAAATCTTTATTTGAGGCAATATTTTCATTATTTTCAGAATTTCAAACAAAATTTTGTCTCAATTCTTCTATTTTTTTAAATGATTTTTCTGCTGTGTTTTTAGCTATTTCTGCTATATTTCTTTCAGCTTTTAGCTCAACAATAGATAACAAAAAATCTATTTGCTGAGTCAAACTATCTAGTCTTTTCAGATTCTCTTCAATATTTTTTTCTCATTCAGAAAGAATTTTATCATCATTTAAGTCAGAAAGATCTTTTTTTTCATCATCAGAAAAATAAGCATCTTGTTCTCATTTTTTAATTTTTTCAACAACACTTTTTTGTAGTTTTTTTAACTCTTCAGGAGTAAGATGCTTTATTTCAGCTTCATGAATTTTATTTACTTCTGGATTCATATTTTTCTAAAAATTAAATAAATTTTCTAATTCCTTTTCTTCTTGTTCTTTTTCTTTTTTTTCTAAGTTTTTATTTTTTACAGTTTTTATTTTTGATTTGATTTGCTTAACTTTTTCTACTTCAGCCATAAATTGTTTTGCTTTTTCAGTCAAAAAAGCCACCATCAGATTATCATCTCAGGTTTCTAAAAAGTTTAACAGTTTTTGTAAGTCTTCATCATCAAAATTGGAAATATTTTTTTCTAAATGTTGAGCTAGGTTTTGATTTTTCATATAATCAATAATTTTCCTTATTCTAGCCTCAATCAAGGTTCTTTCCATAAATTTTTTAAACATAAAATATTTGTTTTATGATATCATATTTTTAAATTAAAATCAAAAAATGAGTTGAAAATTTTGTTTTTTTAGCTAAAATGAAGAAAATTTTTAAAATTAATAAAAATATATGAGATATAAAAGTAACGAAATTAGAGAGAAATATTTAAACTTTTTTAAAACAAAAAATCATGTTATAATCCCATCAGCTCCAGTTGTACCAGATAATGATCCAACAGTTTTGTTCAATACTGCTTGAATGCAACCACTTGTTCCATATTTACTTTGAGAAAGACATCCACTAGGGAAAAGATTATCAGATAGCCAAAAATGTGTTAGAACTTGAGATATAGAGGAAGTTTGAGATGATTCTCACTTAACTTTTTTTGAAATGCTTTGAAATTGGTCACTTTGAGACTATTTTAAAGAAGACTCTATAAAATATTCTTATGAGTTTTTAACTTCTCCAGATTGGTTAGCTTTAGATCCAAGAAAACTGGCAGTTACAGTTTTTAAGTGAGACCAAGATGCTCCAAAAGATGATTTTTCAGCTTCTGTTTGGGAGTCTTGTGGAATGCCAAAAGATAGAATTTCTTATTTGTGAAAAGACGATAACTGGTGGGCTGCTTGAGCAACTTGACCTTGTTGACCAGATACAGAAATATTTTATTGGGTTGGGGAAAGTGAATTTCCACCAGAATGAAGTAATTTAGAAACTGATGAAAAAAATTGGATGGAGATTTGGAATAATGTATTTATGGAATACAATAGGCTTCCAGATGGTACTTTGCAAAAACTTCCAAATCAAAATGTTGATACTTGAATGTGACTTGAAAGGATAACTGCGACTCTAAATTGAGTGAAATCCGTTTATGAAACAGATATTTTTTCTGAAATACTTGAAGAAATCACAAAAATTTTATGAGTTCCTTACAATTCTGAAACAAAAAAATCTATGAGAGTAATAGCAGATCATAGTAGAACTGCGTCTGTTATTATTTCAGATTGAATTGTTCCATCAAATGTTGATCAAGGTTATGTTTTGAGAAGACTTATAAGAATTGCTGTAAGGCAAGCTCAAAAATTATGATACAAATGAGAATTTTTATATAAAGTTGCTGATAAGGTTATAGATAAGCTTTGAACTGCTTATCCGCATATGGAAGAGAAGAGAGAACAAATAAAAGCAGAAATTCAAAAAGAAGAAAAACAATTTGGACAAACTTTGGAAAAATGATTAAAGGAATTTGAAAAACTCGTAAATGGATTTGAAATAGCTTTTCAAAGAACTTGAAAAAAAATAGAGATTATTTCTTGAGACAAAGCTTTTAAACTTTATGACACTTATGGTTTTCCTCTAGAAATGACAAAAGACTTAGCTTTTGAACACTGATTAAAAGTTGATGAAGAATGATTTCAAAAGGCAAATGAAGAACATCAAGCAAAATCTAGAGTTTGAGCAGAAAAAAAATTTAAATGAGGTTTAGCTGATACTTGAGAGGAGACCATAGCACTTCACTCAGCTACACATTTACTTTTAGCTTGACTTAGAAAATATGTTTGACCACATGTTCATCAAAAAGGTTCAAATATTACTCCAGAAAGGCTTAGATTTGACTTTAATAATGATGAAAAATTAACTCCAGAAATTCTTTCTCAATTGGAAGATTATGTAAATGGTGCCATTTCAGCTTGATTTACAGTATTTGTAGAGGAAATGCAAAAAGAAAAAGCAAAATCTGATTGAGTAGAGTGAAGTTTTTGGGAAAAATATCCAGAAATAGTAAAAGTTTATAATATGGTTTGAACTGATGGGACAGTCTATAGTCGTGAACTTTGCTGATGACCTCATGTAAAAGATTCTTCTCAAATGTGAAAATTTAAAATAAAAAAAGAAGAGAGTAGTAGTGCTTGAGTTAGAAGAATTAAAGCTATTTTAGAAAAATAATATTTTAATTTTTTAATAAAATTTTATGAATAAATTTGCAGAAAAATATTCAAGTTTTATGGCTGCTGTTGCTTGAATTGCAATATTTTGATATGGAATTTATCTTTATTTTCATCAAAATACAATTGAGCAATTTGTCAAATCTTCTAGATTTTTAACTCAAGTTTTTGAAACTATTTGAGTTTATTGAATAATCTGAATTTTTGTTGTTGTTTGAGCTTTGGTTGCAGGATTCTCAATTTACTATATTTTTAATGATTAAAAAATTATGTACACTCCACAAAAATTTTATGAAGAAATTTTAGTTTCAAATCCTTATTTAAAAGTCTCTGAAAAAAAATATTTTGATGAGCACTGAAAAGAAAGTAGTTTTTTGATTACTTGACATAATCGTAATAAAACAGTTTGAACTTGTGTCTTACCAATAACAAAAGATAAAAGAATAATTTATTTGAAAGAATTTAGATACTGACCTGAAGATTGGATAATAAATTTTCCGATTTGAATGCTTGATGATTGAGTAGACGAAATTTCTAATTGAAAAAGAGAATTAGAAGAAGAAACTTGATTTTATTCTGATGATTTAGATTTTTTGAGCGAGACAATTATTTGAAATTATTTTGAATGAAAAATACTTTATTATGTTGCTAAAAATTGTGAAAAAATTTGAGAGCAGAATTTAGAAAGTTGAGAAAATATTCAGGTTTATACTGCAACTTTTGCAGAATTTGAAAAAATGATTTTGGATTGAGAAGTAAAATCAAGTGAAACTGCTTTTTGTTATTTCTTAGCTAAAACTAGATGATATTTTAATTAAATTTTAAAAGAAAAATGATTTCAACAAATCCACCAAAATGAACTTATGACTGGTTCCCTGAAGAATTTCAAGTTAGAAAGTACATATTTGACACTTGGAGAAAAGTGTGTTTAAGTTACGGTTTTGAAGAATATCTTTGACCACTTGTTGAAGATATAGCTATTTGGGAAGCAAAATCTTGAGAAGATGTTGGATGAAGCGAACTTACAAGACTTACTGATAAATCTGGTGAAATCTCAAATTTGGCTTTAAGACCAGAAATGACTCCAACAGTAACTAGAATGGTTTCAAAAGTTTGGAAAGAAATAGAAAAACCAGTAAAGTGGTTTTCTATTGCAAATTTTTATAGAAATGAAAGACCTCAAAAGTGAAGGAATAGGGAATTTTGGCAGCTAAATTGTGATATTTTTTGACAAAATGGAATAGAAAGTGATATAGAAATTTTAAGTCTTTGACTTGAGCTTATGCTTGCCTTTAATCCTCCAAAAGATAGTTTTAAACTTCACTTAAATCACAGAAAGGTTTTGGATAGTTTTTTTAGTAAAATATCTGAAAACATTGATAAAGTTGCTCTTTTTAGACTTCTTGATAAATACAAAAAACTTAGTAAAGAAACTTTTGAGGCTTCATTAAAAGATTTATGAGTTTCGCAGGAAAATATTTCTTTGACTTTGAAATTTTTAAATTCAAAAAGTATTGAAGAATTAGATGAAAACTTTCCATTTTTAATTGAAAATCCTGATTATAAATATTTCAAAAAAATATTTGAAAATCTAGAAGAACTTTGATATTGAGAGTATTTACAATTCTCGTGAGCTTTGATTAGAGGATTTGATTATTATGATTGAGTGATTTTTGAAGTTTTTGATAATAATCCTGAAAATCCAAGGGCTTTGTTTTGATGAGGAAGATACAATTGACTTGCTTGAATTTTTTGAGTAAAAGAAGATATTCCTGCTGTTTGAATGGCTCCTTGAGACGAAACTTTGAAAATATTTTTAGAAAATTGGTGAATTTTAAAAAATTTACCAAAAACAAAAAATACAATTTATTTTCCACTTCTTAGTGAAGAATTGTTTTTAGAAAGCCAAAAGCTTGCAACAAAATTGAGAAAATCTTGAAAAAATATTTTATTTTCTTTAAATACAAAAAAAATAGTAAAAGCCTTGAAATTTGCTGAAAAAAATAATTTTGAAAATATTTTAATTTTTTGAGAAAATGAAGCAAAAGAAAAAAAATATATTTTAAAAAACCTAAAAAGTGGAGAAGAAAAAATTTTTTTAGAAAAAATTTTTGAAATATAAAAAAAATGAGTTGAAAAAACTCATTTTTTTTTAGATAAAAAGTTGGAAAATTATTTTATTAATTCTTCTTCCAAAATGATAGCTTTTGGAAACAAAATATTGTTTTCTAAATGAACATGTTTATGTAAATCTTCCTCAAACTCAGCTAAAAGTTCAAAAGTTAATTTGTAAGTATTGCAAGCATCTTGAGGAGGAGTTAAATCATTAGTTACATTTCTTATATTTTTAAAAGCGTCTCAAGCGTTATCATGTTCAGCTTCCATTTGAGTAATTGGATTCTTTATTGTTCCAAAAGGAGGATTTTCCAAAGCTGATTTTGTATTTTTTGCTTCAACCATTTTTTTGATAAAAGGAAAAAGTACATTTTCTTCTTTTTGGATGTGAGATAAAAGTTCATCTCTTACAGCTCTGAAATTTTTTTGTACTTCAAATAATTCTGGATGATTTTCAGAATGAACTTCAACAATTTTATCCAAATATGGTTCTATAATTGGTAAATTTTTGCGAACATAAGAATGATGATTATTTACTATATAGTCTGCCAACTTATCAAGCTCTAAATAATCATATAAAGTTTCTTCTTTTTTATTGTTTGAAATGTTATTTAATTCAGATAAAAGTGAATTTAAATCTATATTTTGATTTTTGCAAGCTTCTTCAATTGAGATTTCTCATCAGCAACAAAAATCAATTTTATATTTTTTAAATATTTCTGCAGTTGCAAAATTGCTAGCAACACAACTTCAAACTGTTTGTTCTTTATTTATCATAATTTCAAAATTTTTAGAAAATAAATTATAATCATTTTAATCAAATATTTAGAAATTGAAAATTATTTTTTTCTTTTTAGATTTTTTCATAAAAAACGCTTTTTTAAAATATTTTAATAAAAATAAAAAATCTCTTGACAATTATGAAAAATTATTTATATTATAAATATATATTTATAATTTTACATATAAAATATGAATAACAATTTGAAGAAATTGGTAATTGCTTCAGCTATTTCGGCTGGACTTTCTTGAGCTGTTAATGCTCAAACAAAAGAAATAAGAGATCAAATTGATTTTATTAGTAGTCAAAACATTTGACATTCTTTTGGTGATTTAAGTAATTCTTTGTGAGTTTCTATTGAAACTTTGGAATGAAAAACTATAGTTTGAGTAAAATTTTTAAAAGTTTGAGAAAAAGCTTGAGCTTTGCTTGAACTAAAATGATGAAAAGATTATCAATCGGTATTTTTGACTTGAACTTGGAATGGTAAAAATATGTGATTAAAGGCTACAGTTTGAGAAATGCAAAAAGAATTAACTGGAATAGAAATTTCAGGGAAAAAAGCAACAAATATTTTTGCTTGAGTTGAATGAGTTTATAAATTAAATGAAAAAGTTGCTTTATGAGCTTATGTAAATCATACTCAAACACAAGATAAAAATTTAGAATATTTTAGTGAACAAAGACTTAGATTAGGAGAAAAACCAGCTTATGTTACAAATGAAAATTGGACAAAATTTGATTGATATGGGAAAACTTCATTTTGATTATCAGCAGAATACTTACCAAATGAAAATAATAAATTTTCAGCAAATATCTGATACTCAAAAGCTGATAAAAGCTGAGTTGAAGGAAAAGTTGCTTATTATCACTTAACTAATGACAACAAAACAGAACTTTGAATTGAATTAAGTTGAAGTAAAGATTATAAAGAAGCAAAAGCTTTAGTAAGCAGATATGTAGCTTGAAATCTTGAATTAAACGCAAATGCTTGAATAAGGGAAATAAGAGACAAATCTGAATGATTCGTTTGAGCTGGATTTAACTACTCTCTTGATAAAAAAAGAAATTCTAAATATAATTGATACACTTCAGACTTAAAAGTAGATCCTAAAACTCATGTACAGTGAGCTTCTGAAGCTTCAAAAGTTCTTTATTGAAAAGTAAAAAATTATTGAAGTTCATCACTTTCTCCTATTGAAAATGTTGCACCAACTATACTTTCAATAGAATGAAAAAAAGATCTTTTGACTAATGAAGAAATAAACTTGATTGTAAATATTTTTGATAAAGATAAAGATTTATTACAACAAACTGTTGTTTTGAAAGCTGTTAATCTGCCAGAAGGTTTAAAAATTTCATGAAATAGATTAACTTGAAAAATATCTAAAGCTTGAAAATATGTAGTTGTAGTTTACGCAAACGACTGAATAGCTGATTCTGCTCCAGAAGCTATAGTTTTAAATATAATTTGAGCATCAGTTCCGTCAACTCCATATATTCCTTCAACACCTTCTACTCCAGTTCCACCGGTAACACCTCCGACTCCTCCAGTTCCACCAGTGACACCTCCAACACCTCCAGTTCCACCGGTAACACCTCCAACTCCACCAGTTCCACCGGTAACACCTCCGACTCCTCCAGTAACACCACCAACTCCAGGAGTGTTTAGATTTGAAGTTACTCCTCTTACAAACCAACATGTAGAAGCTTGAACAAGCTTTACTCCAAGAACAGTAACTGCAAAAGATAGTTCAGGAAACACTGTGACAGCAACAATAATTGAAAATACTGTTGATCCAACTAGATTGTGAAGAGGAAAAATAGTTTACAAAGCTGTAGATTCAGTAACTTGAGAAGAAAAGACTATAGAAGACACTTATGAAGTAAAAGATACTACTCCACCAGTTTTTGAATGACCATGAATTGTCTTGCCTCCAGAAATGGATTATTATGACTTTGGTCAGACTATTATTAATGATAGATTTGCTAATGATAGTTTTGAATGAAGAATAAAAGCTCATATGGATACTGGTTATAATTGGCTTCCAAATTGAGATTTACAATGATATATAGCATATAAAGCTTGTGATAGTTCTGGAAATTGTGTTAGAGATGAAGCTAGGACAATTGTAAGATAAAAAATTGTTATTCATATAAAATTATAGTAAAAAAATAAAAAAAAAGAGATTTATTTATTAAATCTCTCTTTTTTTATCTTTGAGATATTTTTATAGCATTTAAAAGAATATCTTTTCAGATTTCTAACTTTACTTCTTTGTCATTTCAAGAATCATTATAATTTGAATAAACATAATCACTAAAAATAGGATTTAATCAGTTTATTATGTGAAATTCATAAGTTTTGAAGTGATTATCAGAACTAGTAGTTTTCTTTAAAACTAAATTATAAACGGTTGCATTATCTATAAAATCAAACTTTCTTTTATTTTCTTCAAATATTTTTTGAGGAATTTCTATTCATAATCATTTTTCTGAACTGTTATTCAAAGTTTTTCTTTCAGTTCACTTTTTTCAAGCTGTATTACTGTAGTTTTGCATTTCACAACTATTGCTATTTCCTGTACAGCTTATTTCAAAAGGAGAAATTTTTCAATTTTCAAACTTGATTCTATCATTTATTTTGAAACTATTGCTATTTCAAACTACACTATAATTCAATCAAACTACTTCTCATCACTCTCTGATTAGTTTTCTCAAACTTCTTCACAAAATACGTACATCTATTATGAAATTCTTAGATGAAACAGGAATTTCTATATTTTCTACTTTATTACAGTTTTTGTAAAACTTGAATTGTTTATTGTATTCATCCTCAAAAATAAATTTTTCTTTATTTCAAGCAGGAATTTTTATTAACTCCAAAAAATTATCTTGTTCTTTACATTTATCAATACTGTCTCAAATTATTCTTTCTAAAATAATATAATATTGTTCTTTAGTGTCAAAATTATCAAAGTTATAATATCGTTTTTCTTTAAATCACTCAGTTATATTTTTATAATCTACATCACATTTATTTTTTATTCTGTTTCTTTTTGTATTATCGACTTCAAAACAAGAACCTTTATAAACAAACTTTTCTTCATAATTTTCTTTTTGAATATTCTTTAATTCAAAATCTATATTTTCATTTTGAGAAATATTTTGTAGATCATTAGTTGGATCAACTTTAGTATTTGCATTGTTATCAATTAGTTTATTTTTTGTATTTAAAATATTTCTTCCTTGGATTTGTTCTATTTCTAGAGTATAGACTTCTCAATTTTTAAATCAATAAAATTTATTTTTATTTTCCTCAAAATCTTTAGTTTTAGCTAAATCACTTTGAGAAATATTTTCTCAATTTTCTGATTCTATGATTTGTCCTTGAACAAAATCTTTTGTAGAAAAAATAGTTTTTTGTTCATCGTTTGTTTCAGGAATAGGTATGATATTTTCTTTTTCTACAGGGAAGTCTCATTTGTCTAAACTTTTGTCTATTTTTACTTTTTCAGGAATCTCTTTTCAGACTAAATTATCACTTACAGTCAAATCATTTACTCAAATAGTTCATTTTACGAGAGTTACTACGGAGTTTCAAGAATTGTTATCAACTATAAAAATAGTTCATCTTACGGCTGCTGTCAAGTCTTGAGTTCAAATATCAAACTTTGATTCACTTTCTTTCAAATCTGAAGCAAAAAGCCAAAGTTTTCCAGCATTTAAAAATAAAGAAACTTTTGATTTTAAATTATTTTCAAAAACGAATTCTCAATTATTTTTTCAGAATTCTAGTTCTACTTTATTTATTCCTGTAAGTTCAAGTCTTCACATATTTCAGTCAGAAAAAAATAAATCATAGAATCTCTTTCCATCAACTTCTGTTATTTCAGCAATAATTTTCTCTCAGTTTTTAAAGAATTCTCAGTTATTGTAAGCTAACTTATCTTTTTCTTTAAAAATATTTTTGTTTTTATCAGTTGCGGTTAAAATTATTTTTTCTGGATTATAAGGTAAAAAATATTCTCCATCCATTACAAAACGAGGCCCGTTATACTCTCTAATAAGTCAAGATAATCATTTATCTCATCTGTAGCTTCAAACAACCCTTGCTTTAAATTCTTCTCAATTTTTTGTTACTCAAGCTACATCAAATGCATTTCATTCTTTTAGTAATCAGTAAGAGTAATATTGATTTGTTCTTGGATCCAAAGGTATTTCAGATAAATATTTTTTTGGTAAAATTTTCTCAGTTACTTTTCCATAAGCTCAAAAAGCGCTCTCTGTTTCACTTTGAAAGTTTTCGTGGCTATAAGCTCAGTTGCTTTTAAAATACGTTCTGTTTCAATCAGGAAGAGGAAGTGACTTCTCAGAATCATACATCAAATTAAGAGAATTACTTATACTCATCAAGTCCGCTTGAACTCTAGTGTTTGAAGTTTTATCACTAGAATCAGAAACAACTTTTACGATTACTATCGTTATTATTATCAAAATAGAAATAACAATCAATAATTCTACAAAAGTAAATGCAAATTTATTTTTCATAAATATAAATTAAAAAATATTTTATACTTTTATTATACTATATAAAAGCAAAAAAAGATAAAAAGTAATGTAAAATTACATTGACTATTTTATAAAATATTTTATTGTATAGTTTTCCTGAATAAAATCAAAAAAAATATAGATTTTTTTATAAAATTTATTATAATTTTTTTTGTACTTTAAAAATTATTGAAAAATTTATGGAAAAGAAATTTTCTTTTGTTTTAAATTTGCTATTTGACTTATTTTATGTCTGTTTAGCTCTTTTTGTGTTTTGATATTTTAATTATTCTCTTTACTGAATAATCTTATCTTGAGATACTGACTTGATTTTAAGAACAGTTTATTTTGTCTGAAATCCTATTTTATTTTTATTGATTTTATCTATTTTTTGAGGAAAATACAAATCTTTCATTATAAATACGATTTTTGTTCTTACATCTATTCTTTTCACTTGAATATTTGCTTTTGCGTTTTTTGATGCTTATATGTATGCAGTTTTGTTATATTCTCTAGCTGGAATTGAATTTTTTAATTTTTGAGCAGTAATAAAAGTTTCTTTTCCAACTGTTCTTACTGTTTCAGGAATGCTTCTTTGACTAACTCTTTCAAAAAAATCAAAAATATTGTCTTTAATTATTTTATGATTTTCAGTTTGATTATTTTATTTTATTCCGTTTTTTGAGTGAATTTATCTTTGAATTCTAGATTACTGATGAATAAGATGAATAGAAGTAAAAAATAAATTCTTTTTTTCAGTCAGTTATTTGATAATTTGTTTTTTGTTTTTCTTTTTTTTACTATTTTTTGCTCATAAAAAAGAAAAAATTGAAACAATTTCTGAAGAAAATCTAGATTCTAACGCAGAGGAAAATTCCTCAGATTCTGAAAAACAAAGTGAAATTTCTAAAGAAAATTTAGAAAAAGAGGAAGAAAAAGCTATTTCATAAAAATATTTTTTGTATTTTTTTCAAAATCGTTATAATATCTAAGTTTAAAACTAAAAATAATTTATGAAAGATAGTATAAATATCTCTGTGATAGGTTGATGAAGCTGAACTTTTAATGTTTTGTATTGATTAAAAAAAGTAGAACTTGATAAAGAAAAAAATTTAGCTGCAATTATTGCAATGACTGATTCTGGTGGAACAACTTGATATATTCGTGATAAATATTGAGTTTTACCTCCTTGAGATATCAGAAGATGAATTGCTGCTTTGGCTGAAAACACATGATTTGTGAGAAAATTATTTGAGTATAAATTTGACTGAGAAGAATGAGTTATTTGATGAAATAAAATAGGAAATATCTTACTTACGGCTCTAAATGATATAACTTGAAGTTTTGAAGCTGGACTTGATGAAGCTTGTAAAATGTTTAGAGTAAAGGGAAAAGTGATTCCTGTTACTTTGGAAGATGTGCATTTGTGAGTTAGATTTGAGGATGGGACTGAAGTTATTTGAGAAAAAAATATTGATGTAAGTAGTAAAAATAGTGAAGAAAAAACTCACAATGTTGATCAAAATATAGTTGATGCATTTCTTGTTTGAGGAGAGTGAAAAATCAATCCAAAAGCTTATGATACTCTTGTTTCTTCAGATATTATAATTATTTGACCTGGAGATTTTTATACTTCAATTGTTCCAAATTTACTTTCTCCTGGTATGAAAGAGGCTTTAGCAAAGACAGATGCTACGATTATTTATGTTTGTAATATAATGGCTGATTTATGAGAAACTACGCATTATGAGCTTCCAGATTTTATAAAAAATATTGAAAAATACGCTTGAGAAGTTATTGATTATGTTTTTGTAAATAATTGACATATTTCTGATGATTTAGTTGCAAAATATAAGCTTGAGTGAAAGAAGCCAGTAAAACTAAAGGCTGAACACGATTTTTCTTGAAAAAAATATAAAATTGTAGAAAGAGATTTTCTTGATGAAAGCGATTTAGTAAGGCATAGTCCAACTAAATTAGCAAAAACTATAGTTGATATAATTGAAGGATGGATAAAATAAATCCATTCTTTTTTTATCTTTTTTGAATATAAAAAGTTTCTAAAAATCTTTTGTGTTCAGGAAGCTCTTTATTTATCTCAAACTCAATATTTGGCTCTCCAAAAACTTTAATAATAGTTTTTTTATACTTTTTAGCAGCATCAAAATAATCAATAATTAAAATTTATTGACAAAGTAAAAAATATTCTCAAAAATAAAAAAGCTAGATAATTATAAATTATCTAACTCTTTTTCTAGATTTTTTAATTCTTTCATTTCTAAGTCCATTTCTCAAGAATTTTCCATTTCTTCAAGTTTTTTCCTTGCTTTTTCTCTATTTTTCTCAAGTTGCTTGATATAAGCTCTCAGTTGGGCTTTTGTCATGAATGGTTTACTTCAAGCAGGTGCAAATTCTGATGCCATAATCACTTTTTAACAAATATTTAAATATATTTTAACATTTTTTTAACAACTTGTCAAATTATACTTCTTTTCTTTCTTTTAAAGCATTTATCAAAGTGATGTTATCCGCATACTCTAGGTATCAACTAGAAAGTCATCTGCTTAATTTAGTTATTTTTGTCTTGTATTTTAATTTTCTTTTTTCTATTTCTTCAATTATGTAGTTGCTTGTTGCTTCTCATTCTATATTTGGATTTGTAGCAAGAATTATTTCGACATTGTTTTCCGCATTTTCTATTCTTTCAAAAAGTTCTTTAAATTTTAAATCTCAGATAAAAACTCAGTTTATCGGAGAAATAGCTCACCCTAAAATGTGATATTTTCCTTTAAAAATTCCTGATTCTTCAATCATCACCATATCAAGATACTCTTCCACAACGGCAATTGTGTTTTCATCTCTGTTTTGTGATTTGCAAATATTACAAAAATCTTCACCTAAATCACAAAGAGAAAAACAGTTTTTACAAAATCAAATTTTTGATTTTATGTTTTTGATGCTATCTGAGAGATTTTCATTGAAATTTTGGTTTGAATTTAGCAAAAAAAATGCTAGTTTTGTAGCAGATTTTTCTCAGATTCAAGGTAAATAAGTGATAGAATTTATAAGTCTTTCCAATTCTTTTGGCATAAATATTTTCAAAATTTATTTTTTAACAAAAGAAATTATATAAAAAAAAATATTTTTATCAAGAAATAAAAAATAAAAAAATCCTTTCTCTAAAAAGAAGGGATTTTGCCTTTATATGCGAATTATTTTTTGTAAACGTATTGTATGTTTTCTTTTATTACTAAAAAATTTGGATCTTCAACTTTTTCCATAAATTTCAAATCATCATCAGTCATTATATTTGAAAGACTTTCTAGTTCAGCTATTTTTACTTCTAGCCTTTCTCTTTCCATCAACAAATTCCTCTTTTGTAGTTCAAGCTCAATTATGTTATATCATTTTGTTGCGTTTACATTTAGTATCCAGATGTAATATAACAATAGCAATACGATTATAGTTAAAAGAGCGATATAAGTATAGTTTACTCAAAAATTAAACTTTTCTTTCTCTTTTTTTCTTTTACTAAAAAAATTTCTACTGAAATCTTCCATTACTACTTTTTGGCTCACGGTTAGTATTTTTTAAGAAATAATTTTAAATTTTTTCTGCAAATCTAGCTTTTGCACTTCTACTTCTTTTGTTGTTTGTTATTTCCTCTTGAGTTGGTAAAATAGGTTTTTTGTTTAATAATTTTAGAGATTTTTTGTGATTACAGCTGCAAATTAAATCTTCGCAAATACAATCTCTGCTCTCTCTTTTAAAAATTTGTTTTGTAGCTCTGTCTTCCAAAGAATGAAAACTTATAACAAAAATTATTCATCATTTTTCAAGTAATTTTATTGCATCATTTAAAGATTCTTCAATCGCATCTATTTCACCATTTACTTCTATTCTTATTGCCTGAAAAATTCTTGATTTTGTTTTTGGACTCCCTCAGACAAGCTCACTCAAATCAGAAGTTGTCTTTAGTCTTGACTTCTTCCTTTGCTCAATAATTCTTTTTGAAATCTTGTTTGCTTGTGGCTCTTCTCAGTATTTTAAAAATATTTCTCTAAGTTCAGAAGCTGTGTAAGAATTTACAATATCTTCAGCTGTTTTTCCCTTGCTTTTGTCAAGTCTCATATCAAGAGGTCAGTTTTGCATAAAACTAAATCATCTTTCAGCTTCATCTAAGTGTAGGGAAGACAATCATAAATCATAATAAATTCCTGTTATTTTTTCTATTCAAATTTTTTCTAATTCTTTTTTTAAATTTTTAAAATTTGAATTTATAAAAAATACTTCAACTTTATTTTTTTTAGAAATATTTTCTAGTCTGATTTTAGCTAATTCTAGATTTTTAGCATCAGCATCAAATCAAATAAAGATATCTCAAGCATTCAACCTTTCAATAATTTTGCTTGCGTGTCATCACATTCACAAAGTGCAGTCTACAATTATATTTTTTTTATCATCAAATACTTTTATTGCGTCAACCAATTCATTTAGTAAAACAGAAGTATGTTTCTTTTCAATTTCATTTATTTCAGGAAGCATTTGAAAAATGTTAAAAAAATGTTAATATGTAAAATTTCAACTCTTTGTTTAGCAAAATCTTACCTATATTTTTAATCTTTTTTTCAATTAAGTCAAATCAATATTACAAATATCACTAGACAAATTAAAAATTTATTTTATCTATATAAAGCTTTTTAAAAATAGTTTTTAACAACTTATTAACATTTCGCTTATTTGTCTTATTTTTTTGAAATAAAACTTGATTTTTTTGAAATATTACTAAAATAGTAATGTTTTAATTTTTAATAATGATAAATGATAAAAATTGAAGATTTGCATATTTGAATTTGAGAAATAGAAATCTTGAACTGAATTAGTTTACAATTTGAAAAAGGTAAAAATTATTGTTTACTTTGAAAGAACTGAAGTGGAAAATCAAGTTTATCTGCATTTTTGATGTGACACCCAAAATACGAATATATATCTTGAAAAGTAGAAATAAATTGAAAAAATTTGATTGATTTGAGTCCAGATGAAAGAAGTGCTGAGTGAATTTTTTTATCTTTTCAAAATGTTCCTGAAATCAAGTGAATCAAACTTTGAGAATATTTGAGAACTATTTATAACATTCATTTAAAAAACAAAAATCCTGAACAAAAAGATATAAGTCCATTTATTTTTAACAGATTTGTAAAAAAATATTTAGAAGAACTTCATATTGATGAAAAATTTTTAGAAAGAGATTTAAATGTAGGATTTTCAGGTTGAGAAAAAAGAAAAATTGAAATTTTGCAAATGAAGCTTATTTGACCAAGTTATATAATTCTTGATGAAATAGATTCTGGACTTGATTTGGATGCATTTAAAAGCGTTTGTAATATGCTTCACGACTTAAATAATTCTGAAAATACTTTTATAATTATAACTCACTATTTCAAAATAGTAGAATATCTTGATATAGACAAAGTTTATGTTATGAAAGACTGAAAAATATTTAAAGAATGAGGAAAAGACTTGATTGATTACATAAAGGAAAATTGATACGAAAATTTATAAAAAAGAAAAAGCCAACAAAAGTTGGCTCAGTAAACTATCCTTTGATCTCAGTTACTATTCCGAGAATTAAAGAGAAATAAATAGTTAAGACTAGAGAACTGAGATTTAGTTCAAAAATGAACTTTGCTATTGTCATTATTAAGAATGAAGCAATTATTACTAAAGTTATTAACTTTAGTAGTAAGAAAATGACACTTTCTTCTTTTTCTACTATTTTATTTCTAAAAAATCTTCTTTCAAGAATTATAAACTGCCTTAATTTTCTTCTATATTTTTTTCTATAGTTTATTCTTTTAATTATACTTATGATACTATTATCATCAATTTTGTAATCTTTGCTTTTTTTTATAGTATCAAGAATATCTCCTGAATGTATTTTCTTCGCTATCATATCTTTCTCCTTTGTTTAAATGAAAAGCTTTTAAATTATAATTATTAAAATAACAATGTCAAATAATTTAGAAATATCTAATCCCAAAAATATAAGTGTTTCCGAATCTTGGTCT
>RBWB01581471.1_pt1 | contig 24101 bp, 16 predicted proteins | sample 2014201 | NCBI WGS metagenome assembly RBWB01 (sample SAMN10133834, study PRJNA383868) | Human oral metagenome, whole genome shotgun sequencing project. | isolation source: supragingival plaque isolated from 88 juvenile twins | host: Homo sapiens | place: Australia
CCACTACCGCGACCTGTGCGACATCGAGTTCACCATCGAGCGCGGCAAGCTGTGGCTCCTGCAGACCCGTGTGGGCAAGCGCACCGCCGCGGCCGCCTTCCGTGTGGCCACCCAGCTGGTCGACGAGAAGCTCATTACTGCCGACGAGGCCCTCACCCGCGTCACCGGCGAGCAGCTTACCCAGCTCATGTTCCCCCAATTCGCCGACGTCGGGGACCGCGACCTGCTCACCCGCGCCATGCCGGCCTCCCCGGGCGCGGCCGTCGGTCACATCGTTTTCGACAATTCCGAGGCCATCGCGCGTTCGCAGGCCGGCGAGCCGGTTATCCTCGTGCGCCGTGAGACCAATCCCGACGATCTGCCCGGCATGGTCGCGGCCACCGGCGTGCTCACCTCCCGCGGGGGCAAGACCTCGCACGCCGCCGTCGTCGCCCGAGGCATGGGCAAGACCTGCGTGTGCGGCGCGGACGCCCTCGAGGTGGACGCCGAGGCCAGGACCGTGCGCGTCGCCGGACGCGAGGAGGTGCTCACCTCCGAGGCGATCATCGCCATCGACGGGCAGACGGGCGAGGTCTTCCTCGGCGAGGTCCCCGTCGTTGACTCCCCGGTCATGACCTACCTGCGCCGCGGCCTGGAGACGGCTCTGGACTACGCCGGGGACGTCGACACCCGCGAACTCGTCACCAGCGTGGACCGCCTCATGCGTCATGCGGACGAGGTCGGGCGTCTCCGGGTGCGGGCCAACGCCGACACCCCCGACGACGCCCGCCACGCCCTCCACCGCGGGGCCAGGGGCGTGGGCCTGTGCCGCACCGAGCACATGTTTCTCGGTGAGCGCAAGAAGTTCGTGCAGAACCTCATCCTCGCCGCCGACGACGCCGAACGGGAGGACGCTCTGGCGGCCCTGCTGCCCCTGCAGAAGGGCGACTTCGTCCAGATGCTCGCCACGATGGATGGCAGGCCCATGACGGTGCGCCTCATCGACCCGCCGCTGCACGAGTTTCTGCCGGACCTGACCGAGCTGAGCGTCAAGGTAGCTCTCGACCGCGAGCGCGGCGTCCTCGACAGCGCCGATGAGACGCTGCTCACCATCGTGCGCAAGAGTCACGAGGCCAACCCGATGCTCGGCCTGCGCGGCGTGCGCCTGCTGCTGATCATGCCGGGCCTCATCGAACTGCAGGTGAGGGCCATTGCCGAGGCCGCCGTCGAGCGCCTCGCGGCCGGCGGCGACCCCCATCCGGAGATCATGGTTCCGCTCATCGGCTCGGTTCGGGAGATGCAGATCGCCCGTGAGCGCGTCGAGGCCGTCCTCCGCGAGGTCTCGGCGGATTCCGGCTACGCGCTCGACTTCCCGATCGGGTGCATGATCGAGCTGCCGCGCGCTGCGCTGACCGCCGACCACATTGCCGAGGAGGCCGACTTCTTCTCCTTCGGCACCAACGATCTGACTCAGACCACGTGGGGCTTCTCCCGCGACGACGTTGAGTCCTCCTTCGTGGGTCGGTACATCGAGGGGGGCATTTTCGGGACCTCGCCGTTCGAGTCCATTGACGCCGACGGTGTGGGCGGCATGGTGCGTCTGGGTATCGAGGGCGGGCGCTCGACCAGACCGGGCATGACGATGGGCGTGTGCGGCGAGCACGGCGGCGATCCGGAGTCCATCGACTTCTTCCACCGGGCCGGGCTCGACTACGTGTCCTGCTCGCCGTTCCGTGTTCCGGTCGCCCGGTTGGAGGCCGGTCGCGCCGCGGTGGCGTTCCCGGGGACGGCTTCCGGAGTGAAATGACGCCGGTACTGGCGGGCCGGGCTTCGCATTCGGCTCGCTGAGTCGGGTGGGCCGGACTTCGCATCCGGCCCGCCCGCTGCTGTCACCGTCCCGCCCGTCTTCGACCGGGCCTGCCGGGAATTCCGCTTCCACCCCGGCGTCATCGTCACCGATGAGCTCGATCGCGTCATCCCACGCATTCCCGAGGCGATCGCCGAACCCGGCCGAGCTCGTCGGGGCGTCGTCTCATGGGCCGTCGCCGGGCGCTTCTCGCAGAGCGCAGTGCCGCCCGGTCCGGCCGACGGGGCGGGTGATGCGGCGAGCGCGGATGCCCGCTCTCGCAACGACCTCGCCCGATGCGTCGAACGGACCGGGGAGCGCTCGTCTCTCGCGCGCCCCGCCGTCGCCGTCTGCTAGCACGTCTCGCCCCGGAATCCGTGGTGCCGCACCGGTGGCGAGCATGAGAGGATGGCCGGACGGATGGCGTCACCGCCCGGGGCCGCCGTTACGACCGAGTTGATCGAGATGATCCAGAGAGGCACGTTATGGCGCTGTTCGAGCTGACCGGCAACCGACTCGAGGCCACGGCCCTGGGGGAGCCCGCCGACGCTTCACAGCGAACCACCGTGCTGGGGGCCGTGCACGGCCAGCTCGTGGAGGTCCTGCGGCGTCCCGTCTTCCCCGTCGTCTGGGAGCGCGAGGGCGAGGTCGACGTGCTTACCGCCCTTGACGCCGCCTGCCAGGTGATGTGCGTTGAACTGCTCGATCACCTCGACGGCGCCGCGCTCGTGTCGGCGATGGCGCGCACCGCTGCCGCCGCGCAGAGCGGATGGGGGGATCTCGCCTCCCACTACCCGGGCGGCAGCACCGTCTTCCGGGAGGACTGGGAGGAGTTCCGCGAGACGGTCCCCGTCGGCGTCGGTCCGGGACCGCGACTGACTCTCATCGCCATGAGCGTCGACGACGACGTCCGCGCCGCTCTGGCCCTGCTATGCGCGGGTATCGATGTGCACGAGGCTCAGGTGCGCACCACGGAGGAGGGGCGCACGCTGGTCGCGCTGGACCCGGTGCGCCACGACGCCCTGGACCCCCTGGGCGGCTCCGGCGCAGTCCTCGTGGCCCGGAATTCGCGCGCGAATCTCGGCCTCGGAGGGACGAGGAGGAATGACGAGGACGAGCGGGGCCCGGTCGCGGACAGGACGAATCCCGCCACCGTTCCGGTGCCGAGCGTGAGGCGGACGAGCCGGACATCGCACTCGAGCAGGAAGGAGCACGCATCTCAGACCGGCGGCGCGCCCGCCGTCGCTGCGCAGACGGGCGGCGTGCGCACCGGCGGGGCCGGTGGCAGAGTCGAGGCGGCCCGTGCTCGCGCCGCGGGGCCGCGCGTCGACCGGTCCCGGGCCGGCGGGTCGGCCACCGCCGTCGCCGAATCGGAGACCACCGGTGCGATCGCCACCGCGAGTCCCGACGATGTGACTGCGCCCAGCGCGCGCCTGACGAGAACGCCGGACACCGACGCCGACCGCAACCACCGCGCCACCGCTCCGGTCCTCGGGGCGCAGCCGACCGTGCCCTCCGGCGGCCAGTCGGCGGCCGTGCTGGCCTCCGTCGCCGCCCGGATCGACACCCCGGTCACCCTCGTGTGGCAGCGGATGCGGCGCGGCATCCACCATGAGGCGGTGCTCAGCGCCGACGGCATCATCACTCTGTCCAACGGAATGCGTTTCCGCGACCCTTCCGCCGCGGCCAACGCCGCGCAGCACACCCAGGACATGGACGGGTGGCGCGTGTGGCGCATCGGTGCACAGGGACCCGCACTGCGCGATTTCATCGAGGATTGAGACGGGGTTGTTCCTGTCCTAATAGCGGTGAACGCTATGACAGTATTTTCTCGAGGAGATGTTACGACGATGAACGCGAAAGATCTTCCACCAACCGATCTGCTGTACAACGATGATCCTTATGCGGCTGAGTGCGAAGCCTCGGTTATCGCCGCGAGTGGTGACGATCTGGTTCTCGATAGAACCGTATTCTATCCCGAGGGCGGGGGTCAGGCGGCTGATTCGGGAACATTGAACGGCATCCCGGTACATCGACTCGAACGCGTGACCATCTCAGAGAGATCGACGCCCGAGGGGATACCCATCCCCCTGGAGTCGACCGTAGTTCATACGGTACCCGATCACGGTCTCGTTGCTGGCGATCGGGCTCATCTTGTGCTCGATTGGGAGAGAAGATATGCCAATATGAAGATGCACACGGCCGCGCATCTGCTGTTCGCGGCGACCAGGGAGTTCCTTGAGGAGGAAGGACAATCCGCCGTTACTAAAGGGTGCCAGATCGAGGGTGCGTCGGCTCGCTTCGACTTCAGGGCGGACATCGGGACTGAAGCGATCGCCGGTATTGAGCGTCGAGTACGAGAATTGGCGCAGTCAGGACTCGAGGCGCACGTGGAGAGCGCTGACAACGGGTTGCGGACGTGGCACTTGGGAGAGATCGAGATCCCCTGCGGCGGGACTCACGTGCGGAGCATGACCGAGCTCGATGGTGAACCGCATGTGAAGCGCAGGCGCAAAGGAGCGGGATTGACCCGGCTTTACATCGCGCTCACCTGATTGCGGCCGGACGGTCCTCGGGGCGATATCAGACGTCCGGGACGATCCCTAGACGCCGGCCGAGCCAGTCCATCTGGTCCGCCATCGCCACCGACCACGTCGCCCAGGTGTGCCCGCCGGCGTACTCCCGCTGTGAGACACTCATCCCCGCCTGCGTCGTAGCGTCCACCAGCACGGGCACGACGGGCCTGTACTGCTTATCATCGCGCCCCACGGAGACGATCCCGGATACACCCGAATACCGCCCCGGGGGCGCGGACGCCATGATCGTCAGCGGATCGTTGGCCTCGTAGGACGCGCGGTCACCGTCGAAACCGACATTGATCGTCCGCTGCTCGGAGCCCAGGCTCGGATGCTCCTCCGCGCTCATCGCCAGAAAGTTCCGGTACACCTCCGGGGACCGCGCGGCCACCTGCAGCGCGCAGGTCCCGCCGTTGGACAGCCCCGCCACCGCCCAGTGCTCCGGGTCGAGGTCCACCTGCAGGTTCTGGCGGATCCAGTCCGGGACGTCGCGCTCCAAGTAGGTCGCCACCCTTCCCCCGCGCACGGTGTCCGAGCACAGAGGATTGCGGTAAGGACTGCCGAGCAGGTCGGCGACCACGACCACCGGCGCCAGGCCGTCGTGGGCAGCGGCGTAGGCGTCCATGGTGTCCTTCAGACCGCCCAACTCGAACCAGTCCGAGGGGCTTCCCGGCTGCCCGGTGAGCGCGACGACCACCGGCAGGGCCGGCCGCTCCTGGGTCAGATAAGCCGGCGGCAGGTAGATGACGGCGTCCCGGGGACTGAAACCCCTGGTGCCCGACTGATCGCCCGCGGGGATCGGTGCCGTGACGACCTGTCCGCGCGGAGGCATGTCATCGGGGGCGACCCACGTCGTCGACAGCGCCCCCTCCCCGCGCTGGGGCGCCTTGGCGTGGGGCGCCGCGGTGGGCAGCGCGGCCAGCGGCGTCGTCGCCACACCGAGGCCGAGAACGGCGGCCAGGGAGGGGAAGGCGGCGAAGAAGGCGTTGATGGCCAGCAGCGCCGCCGCCACCACCGCGACGACGCTCGCACCCGAGCCCGAGGCCCGCACCAGCCGCCGCTTCCAGGTTTGCACGCGCTCGCGGTCGGCCTCGGCGCTGCCGCCCAGCAGCACCTGGGCCACGACGAAAGCGGCCAGGCCCACCCACATCCACACCAGCGGGCCGATGCCGTCGGCCACCGGTCGCCAGACGACATCCACCGCGAGCCAGCAGCCCGCGCCGAGCGCAAGCCCGGCGGCGGGGGCCGCCAGCTGCCGCGGACGGGGCAGGTGCCGGGTCCGCGTCACCCACAGGACGGCTGCGAGGATCACGACGAGGGCCAGGCACGCACCGCCCATCCACGGCTGAAGCAGTCGTACCGAGCGCAGCGCCCCGGTCGCCGACTCAGTCATGGGTCACGAGCACCTGCGCGAAGCGCGCGGTCTGGGCCGGAGTCAGATCGGGCACGTAGGCATGGGCGATGGCCACCCCGACCGCGGGTAGATCCACGACGTCGGGCACGGCCAGGTACATGGGGACCTTGCGCGGTTTGAACTTGCGTTTGAAGGAGTGCAGGGAGGCGAAGCCGTAGGCCGGTTCGAGCAGCGAGGCGAGCAGATCGAGCAGCGGGTCGAAGCGCGAGGCGCCCACGTCGTCGACGCCGTCCCCGGTCAGGTCCCCGGAGATCCCCGATCGGGCCAGCGGGGCCCCCGACAGCGACATCACCTCGAGACCCTCCCCCTGAGCGTCCTGGGCGGCCCGGGCGATGAGGTACTCGATCGCCGGACGCCAGCCGCCCTCCCGACGCCGCATGAGATCCAGAGTCAGCCCGATCACCTCGCCGTCGCGGTGCACCGGCATCCAGGAGGTGACGGCGTGGACGGTGCCGCCCTCGTCGACGGCGAGCAGCAGGCGCGTGTCGTCGTCGTCGATCTCCCGCAAACCGCCGAGCGTGAAACCCATCTCGGGTAGAGCCTTCTCCCCGACCCACGCCTGCGAGATGGCGCGGATCTGGTCGCGGCGGCCCTCCGGGGCGGTGCGCCAGGTCGTCCATTCCGCCGTGATGCCCTCGCGACGGGCGTGATTGAGGGCGGTGCGCACATCCTGGAAGACCTTGCCCTTGAAAGCGAGCCCGGGCAGGTCGATGACGGCCTCCTCGGCGACCTGCAGGACCGTCCAGCCGTGCTCGCGAGCGACGAGCATCGTGGGCTCGTGCACGGAGTACAGCGCCGGCACGAGCCCGGCCTCGTGCGCGAAGGCGGTGAACCCCTCGACGGCCTCCTTGGTCTCCTCGGGACTGGCGGCGGCCGGGTCGCCCAGGGTCAGGGCGACACCGGAGCCGGCCCGGTAGGCGAAGCCGGTGCGCTTGTCGTCCGCGATCCAGGCGTCATTGCCGGGCCAGGTGAGCATCCAGCCCAGGGTGCCGGCTCCGCGCGCCCGGACAAGAGCGACGAGGTCCTCATGGTTGACGCTGGGAGTGATCGCGGGCTTGGTCATGGCCACCCACGCGCACACGATGGCGGAGACCCAGGCGAAGGTGGGGAAGAACCAGGTGGCGAGGCAGGCGAGCGGACCATGGGGTCGCAGGGTGGGGGCGAGCAGACCTTCGGCGGAGGTCGGCAGAAGCCTGACGAGGAAATCGGTGATCAGCACCGAAGGCGTCGCCTCGGGCTCGAAGTCGTGGGCGACGATTGTCCCCAGCACGACGCTGGCCGCGGCGCAGGCGAACGCGGTGATCGTCCAGGTCAGGATGGCTTTGCGCACGACCCCTGGGCGGGTGTGCAGTCTCAGGTGGTCGCGGTTCCACACGACCAGCAGCACGATGCCCGCGTTGAGCATGAGAGGCAGGGCCATATGGTTCGAGATGTTCCAGGAGCTCGGCGGGCTGGAAACGGTCGGCGGCTCGGTGCCGTCCAGGGTGAATTCGGCATTGACCGACAGGACCGAGCATATGGCGAGGAAGAGCTGAAGGAGGATCGTGCCCACGGCGGCGGTGCGGCGCCCGCGGCGCAGCCCGTCCGCCAGGGCCAGCTGGAGCAGAAGCGGCATGAGGCTCAGGCCGAGGGCACCGGTGACGGGGTGGACGACCTCCCGTTCGGGGAACACGCCGTAGCGGGCGCTGGCGAGCGGGCCGAAGGCCGCCCGTGAAACGGCCGCCAGTGCCAGCATGAGCGACCAGCAGGCGACGACGAGCGCCAGGAGATTGCGGGACGTCCTGCGCGTGCGTGATAGCCGAGCGGAGGAGACGGACCCGCGCCAGGTGATCATTCCCACGAACAGGCCTGTGGTGGCGGCGCCCAGGCGGGCGAGGGCGCCGGGCGTTCCGGTCACCGCGGTCTCGACAAGGAGGAACCCGAGCACGAGCACACGAGTGCGGCGGCACCACAGATGATTCATCAGCGCTGTCGACGCCATGACGGGGCCGAGGAGGAGGAGTGGGATTCCCGAGATCGGGTGGCGGGTCATGGCGTGCCCCCACCCGGGTGCGACGGCGGTGATGAGCGGGTGAGCGACCAGGGCGGCGCCGATGCCGACGGCGTGGGATACGAAGGCGGAGATGAGGAAGGAACGCGAGCCGATGAATCGCTCGATGGCGATGCCGACGGTGAGCAGAACAACGACGCCGACGAAGGGACTTAGGTGGATAGTGCCGGTCCAGGCGGTCAGCAGGGACCACAGACGCATGGGATGGGCGGGCTCGGCGGCCAAGGGATTCTTCGGCAACCGCAGAGGCGAGGTGCGGTGGATGACGGCGAGCGCCACGGTGCTCAGGAGAAGGAGCCCGGCGAGGGCCGTGCAGACCCGCCCCTTGCGCAGCCAGGCGTGGGTGGTTCTGGCGCTGGCGGTCATGCGCGGTGACAGGTGCGCCGTGATGCGGGCGGTGTGCGGTGCGGCCTGGGACGACATGTGCATATCATGACTGACGCGGCGTGCCCCAACCTCCATCTGGCGGAGGAGGAGTGCGCGTCCTGATCCTGTCTCGGGCGGGGCGCGGCGGGCGAACGGTCGGATGCCGCCGTTCGGTCCTCCTCCCCGCCCGACGGCTCAGCGCAGGACGTAGCCGCCGAGCCAGCGACGCAGGGCCGCGAAGACCTGCTCGCGCACGGGCGGGGCGGACAACGTCAGATCGTGCACGCCGCCGTCGAAGCGCGCCACCGTCACCAGGGCGCCCAGGCCGATGGCGCGGCGGGCTGTTGCGTCGGCGTCGACGATCGTGTCGGCGCGCCGCGAGTGGGGCGTCCACGTGAGCGCCAGGTGACTGCGCGCCGAGCCCATCGACAGGATCGGGCAGCGGATGTCAAGGCCAGCGGCCACGCGCGCCTGCCCGGCCAGGATGGCCCGCAGCCAGCCGGGGCGGATCGGCGCGCAGGGCCGGGGCGACCATTCGGGCACGATGTCCCAGCCGGTGATGTAGGGGTCATCCGCCCAGGCGGGGTCGGGAAGCTCGCCGTCCCGCTCCAGCCACCCGTCGGTGACGCGGAAGAGCGCCTCGGGGTCGTGGCTCGGGAGGGGGATCGACATGCGCGGATCGCGCCGCGCCAGCGTCCGCACGACCGGCTCGCCGACCATGCGCACCGGTTCGGCCCCCTGATTCTCCAGCCATGCCGAGTTGAGCACGAGCGCGGCCAGGGCACCGGGATGGCGGTCGGCCCACAGGCAGCCGATGAGACCGCCGGTGGAGTGCCCGAGCAGGACGACGTCGCCGTCCCAGCCGTGCTCGGAGCGGATGACGGCCAGGGCCAGGCCGATCTCCTCGTCGTAGTCGGTCAGTGAGGTGATCCACCCGAGCATCTGTCCCTCGCGCAGGGAGCGTCCGTGGCGGCGCAGGTCCAGGGCGTAGAAGGCCCCGCCCAGGCGTGAAATCTCCCGGGCCAGGTGGGTTTGGAAGAAGTAGTCGTTCCAGCCGTGCAGGTACAGCGCGGCGAAGGTCGGGGTGGTGGGGGTGCCGGTCAGGGCCTGCGGGTCGGACGCGGGCATGTGCCGCACGAGAGTGGCAACGGCGTCGTCGTCCTCCTCGTCGGGCAGCAGTGGCAGGGTGCGCGCCTCGAAGCCGGGCCCCAGCAGGTCGGGTCCCCAGGCGTCCACCGGTGGCGCGCTCATGCGTCGGCCCGTGCTCCGTTCTCCGGGCCGTCCAGGAAGGAGCGCAGGATCGCGTTCATCTGCTCGGCCTCGATGAGGAAGCCGTCATGACCGTGCAGAGAGTGGACGGTCTCGCGGCGGGCTCCGGGGATGGCCTGGGCGAGCTCGGCGGCCTGGGCGGCCGGGAAGAGACGATCGGAATCGATGTCGATGACGAGGGCGCGGGCCGTGACCGCGTCCAGCGCGGCCGGGATGCCGCCGCGGCCGCTACCGACGTCGTGGACCATCATCGAATGGTTGACGATGAGGTAGGTGTTGGCGTCGAAGCGGGCCAGCAACTTGCCGGCGTGGTAGTCGAGGTAGGACTCGATCTGGTAGCGCCCGCCCACGGCCGGGTCCTCCTGCCCCTGGTGGGCCCGGCCGAAGCGGGCGTCGAGTTCGGCGGCGGAGCGGTACGTCGTATGGGCCAGGGCGCGTGCCAGCCCCAGGCCCCGCACGGGGCCGATGGGGTGGGAGTAGTAGTCGCCGTCGAAGAAGAAGGGGTCTCCGACGATGGCGAGCTCCTGGAGGTGGCACCAGGCGAGCTGGTCAGCGGTGGTGGAGGCACCGGTGGCCACGAGAGCCAGGTTGCGCACCCGTTCGGGGTGGGACACGGCCCATTCGATGGCGCGGTGCCCGCCCAGGCTGGCGCCGATGACCAGGTGGAAGGTCCCGATGCCCAGGGCGTCGGCCAGACGGGTCTCGGCTTCGACGGCGTCGCGTGTGGTCAGCCACGGGAAGCGCGAGCCCCAGGGTCGGCCGTCGGGGGCGGTGGAGGAGGGACCGGTCGAGCCCTGGCAGCCGCCGAGGATGTTGGCGGCCACGACGTAGTAGCGGTCGGTGTCGATGGCCCGGCCGGGGCCGACCACGGCGTTCCACCAGCCGGCGGCGGGGTGGCCGGGGCCGGCTTCGCCGGTCACGTGGGAGTCGCCGGTTAGCGCGTGCAGAACGAGGACGGCGTTGTCCCGCTCCGGGGTGAGCGCGCCCCAGGTCTCGAAGGCCAGGTGCGTATCGGGTAGGACCTCGCCGGATTCCAGGGGAAGATCGCCGATCTCCACGAAGCGGCGATTGCCGGGTTCATCGCCGGGGCGCCAGGCACCGGTGGGGGAGCCCGCTTTGCGGTCGACGAGCTTGAGGGCCGCGGTGCCGACGCCGGGGGCGGGGGAGGACGGGGCCGAGGTCATGACACTATCGTATGAGCGTCTCGGTGCCCGGCGCTCGTTCGCCGCGGCCCGCGGAGGGCCGGCGGCGAGGCGCTCACCAGCTCTCGCGGGCGCGCCGGGCCGAGCGCTGAGCGCGGACCGTCTCGCAGGCGACGGCCATGACGCACAGCCCTGCTCCGCAGGCGAGCATGATCCACCAGCCGCACCGCGCCGCCGTGGTGAAGGGCTCACCGGCGCCGATGCCGGCGTTGAGGCAGGCTCCGAGCACGGCCACGCCCAGGGCCTGGCCCACCTGGCGGGAGGTCGACGCCGTCGCCCCCGCGACCCCGGCGCGCTCGGGCGGCATGGCCGAGACGGCCGTGTTCGAGATGGGCGTGTTGATCAGCCCCATGGAGGCCCCCACGCACATGCCGGCGATGACGAACAGGGTCAGCGGTGACGTCGGCCCCAGGAGGGTCAGCAGCAGGATCGAGCCGACCGTCAAGCTCGCCGCCCCGGCGAGCATGGGTGTACGAGCGCCCGTGCGCCCGACGAGCCAGCCGGACACCGGCGCGGCGCAGGCGCTCGACAGGGCCATCGGCAGGGTGAGCAGTCCGGCGCGCAGGGGCCCCAGTCCCCGGGCGTCCTGGAGGTAGAGGGTGGCCACGAACATGAATCCCGCGTAGGCGATGAAGAGCGCCAGCGCCATGAGGGTCGCCAGGCTGAAGGGCGCCGAGCGGAAGAAGCGCAACTCGATCATGGGGTCGTTCGCGCGTCGCTCGGTGCCGATGAAGGCGGCGCCGGCCAGCAGTGCCACAGCGAAGGAGGTGAGGATGCCCGGGGCGGTGAAGGATGTCTCGCCGCCCTCGATGATGGCCAGGCTCAGGGCCGCCAGGGTGAGCACGGCCAGCAGCTGGCCGGGCGCGTCCGCCCCGCGGTGTGCCCGGGCGCGCGACTCGGGCACGACGGCCAGCACCGCGGGTACGGTGACGGCCAGGACCGGCAGGTTGATCCAGAACACCGCCCGCCAGTCGACGGCGTCGACGAGGGCGCCGCCCACGATCGGGCCCAGCGCCATGCCGACGCCGACGACCGCGCCCCATACACCGATGGCCTGGGCCCGCTCGCGCGGGTCGGTGAAGGTGTTGGTGATGATGGACAGGGCGACGGGGGCGAGCATGGAACCGCCGATCGCCTGGAGGGCGCGCATGGCGATGAGCATGAGCGGGTTGATCGATATCGAGCACAGGGCCGATCCCAGCCCGAAGATCAGCAGCCCGGAGACGAAGACGCGACGGCGGCCGGCGCGGTCGGCCAGCGCTCCGGAGAACATGAGGAGGGAGGCCAGGACCAGCAGATAGGAGTCGACGATCCACTGGAGTTCACCGGTGGTGGCGCGCAGGTCGCGGGCGACCGAGGGCAGGGCGAGGTTGACACCGGTGGAGTCTATTTGGGCGACGAGCATGGCGACCGTGCAGGCGGCGAGGATCGCCACGCGGCGGCGCCGGGACACAGGGGGTGAGTGCAGGACGGAGGGGCGCGACTGCCGGGGGTGGTTCCCGGGGGCGCCGGCGCGGCTGGTCACCCCGCGAGGGTAGCAAGGGGCGTGCGGGCGGGCTTCAGCCGGCGAGCGCCGCCAGGCCCCGCTCGAGGTCGGCGATGATGTCGTCGACGTGCTCGATGCCGATGCTCAGACGCACGGTGCCGGCGCTGATGCCGGCCCTGGCCAGACCGGCGTCGTCGAGCTGGGAGTGGGTCGTGGTGGCCGGATGGACGCACAGCGAGCGGACATCGCCGATATTGGCGAGGTTGGAGAACAGACTCAGGGCGTCGATGAAGGCGGCCCCCGCCTCACGCCCGCCGACCAGGTCGAAGGCGAAGACGGATCCCGCGCCGCGGGGGCAGTACGTACGGTGGAGGTCGTAGTACGGGCTGGAGGGCAGGCCGGAATAGCGCACCTCGGCCACCTCCGGGCGATCGACCAACCACCGGGCCACCGCCAGGGCGTTGTCGACGTGGCGCTCCATGCGCAGCGAGAGCGTCTCCACGCCCTGGGCGATGAGGAAGGCGCCCAGCGGGGAGGCGGCGAAGCCGAGATCGCGCTGGCCCTGGGCGTGGGCCTTGAGGATGAAGGCCATGTTGGCGCCCATCGCGCCGCCGACGCCCATGTCGCGGGCGTAGACGAGGCCGTTGTAGGAGGGGTCGGGGGTGTTGAAGTCGGGGAAGCGCTCGGCGGCCGCGGCGTAGTCGAAGTTCCCCGAGTCGACGACGACGCCGGTCACCGACGAGCCGTGCCCGCCCAGGAACTTCGTGGCCGACTCGACGACGATGTCCGCACCCCACTCGATGGGGCGGGTCAGGTAGGGCGATGCCGTGGTGTTGTCGACGACGAGCGGGATGCCGAGCCGGTGCGCGGCTTCGGCGATGGGGGCGATGTCGAGGATGTCGCCCTTGGGGTTGGGGATCGATTCGCCGAAGAAGCAAATGGTGTGTTCGTCGGCGGCCGCGCTCCAGGCGGCCGGGTCGCCCGGGTCTTCGACGAAACGGGTCGTGATGCCGAGCTTGGGCAGGGTGCGGGTCAGGAGGTTGACGGAGCCGCCGTAGAGGGAGGGGGAGGAGACGATGCTGCTGCCCGCTCCGCCGAGGGTGAGGAAGGTCAGGGTCTCGGCGGCGAGCCCGGAGGCGACCAGATGCGCGCCGACGCCGCCTTCGAGGGAGGCGATGCGGGAGGCGACGATCTGGTTGGTGGGGTTGTCCAGGCGCGTGTAGATCGGGCCGAGCGATGCCAGGGCGAAGCGGTCTGCGGCTTCCGCGGCGTCGGGGAAGACGAAGGAGGTCGACTGGTAGATCGGGATGGCTCGCGCGCCGGTGACGGCGTCGGGGGTGTGCCCCGCCTGGACCTGTTTGGTCTCGAAGTGCCAGCCGTCCGGGTTCGCGGCGGTGGGAGGGGCGGGGTTGCCGGTGGACATGCGGCGCTCCTTCGCGTGGACGACGGTGTGCAGCGACACCGTAGCCCGTGCGGCCCGCTTCGACACCTTCTCGTCCACGAGCGGGGCTGCACGACTGGAGTCTATGGTGAAGATCACTGTGACGTGGGCGTGGCGCGCTTCCGCGGAATTGTGGCAAGCGCGAGGAGGCCGAGGCGTATGTGATTGTTGTGAATCGTGTTGTTTGTGTTTCTTCTTGAGGTTGGTGCGGCTAGTGTTCTCACTGAAACCGGGGGCGCGTCCGTCAAGGTGACGCGCCGCGACATGATGGAGAACTTGTGAGTCTTACCCATCGCACGCGAGGATCGCGCGGTGCCGTGCGCCTCACTGGGCGGACCAGTAGGCGCCTGAGTGCAGCACTGGCCACCCTGACCCTGGCTGTGGCCCTTGCGCCGGCCGCGGCTCCCATCGCCCTCGCCGACGACGTGACGCAGAACGACATCGATCGGTCCAAGGCGTCCGAGAACGCGACGTCGGTCTCGATCGCCGATCTGGAGAGCCAGGTCGCTCAGCTCAACGTCGACCTCAGGACCGCCCAGGTCAACGCCGCATCGGCCAACGAGGACTACCTCCTGGCGGTCCACGACCTCGACACCGCGACCGCGGAGGCCGAGACGGCTCAGCAGAACGCCGAGACGGCGGCCGCTGATGTGTCCTCCGCTCGTGAGGATCTGGGCGCTGTCGTTTCTCAGACGTATGAGGAGGGCAGCACAGGGCCGGTCGACTCCCTGACTCCGTATTTGACCAGCGAGTCGCTGTCCGACCTCACGGACAACGACGTCGCTCTGGAGCGCGCCGGCGGCGACACCGATGCCCGCGTCCAGAACGTCGAGGCGCTTCAGGCCACGGCCGACAACGCGCGGTCGCTGGCCGACCAAAAGGTCGAGGATAAGCAGACCGTGGCCGCGCAGGCCCAGACCGCCAAAGACGATGCCTCTTCTAAGGTCACATCCGCGCAGGACGCCGTCACGACCGCCGAGGCCAAGCGCACCAGTCTCATTGCGCAGCTGGCCGAGCAGCGCAACACCACCGTCGCACTGGAGACCCAGCGCCAGGACCAGATAGAGGCCGATCGCAAGGCCCGCGAGGAAACCGCCGCCAGGTCGGCCGCCAAGGCCAAGGCCGATGCCGCGGCGTCCGCCTCCACGACTCCAACGGCCGAACCGACGGCTTCTGCTGAGCCGTCCGCCGAGCCCACGGGCTCTGCTGAGCCGACCACTGGGCCCACGGCTTCCGCTGAGCCGTCCGCCGAGCCCACGGGCTCTGCCGAGCCGACCACTGGGCCCACGGCTTCCGCTGAGCCGTCCGCCGAGCCCACGGCTTCCGCCGAGCCGACCACTGGGCCCACGGCTTCCGCTGAGCCGTCCGCCGAGCCCACGGCTTCCGCCGAGCCGACGGCCGAACCGACCGCTACCGAGGAGGAGTCGGCTCCTGCTGAGGACCCCGCCCCCGACGAGGCCGAGGACCCCGCCCCCGAGGAGGAGGCTCCCGCCGAAGAGCCCGCCCCCGACGAGGCTGAAGAGCCCGCCCCCGAGGAGGAAGCTCCCGCCGCCGAAGAGCCCGCCCCCGACTACGGCGCGGGCGCGGACGTGGCGATCACCACTGCCGAGAGCTACCTCGGTGTGCCCTACGTGTGGGCGGGCGAGTCCTACGACGGTGTCGACTGCTCGGGCCTGACGATGCTCGCCTACGCGTCGGCCGGGGTCGAACTCACCCACTCCTCGCGCGTGCAGTACGGCGAGGGCCTGCAGGTCCCCCTGGAGGAGGCTCAGGCCGGCGACCTCGTCTTCTGGTCCTCCGACGGCAGCCAGGAGGGCATCTATCACGTCGCCATTTACTTGGGCGACGATCAGATCATCGAGGCCCCGACCTTCGGCGTGCCCGTTCGGATCACCTCGATGCGCTACGCGGACGTCATGCCCGACGCCGTGCGCCCCTGACCGGCTCGTGCCGGGCGGGTCAGACGTGTCCCCGACCTTCGCAACGAGGTCGGGGACACGTGCCGTCAGGTGGGGTGCAGGGCGCTGCGTGTTCTGCGCACGCCGGCGGCGGGCGACGGGACGAGCGGGCGCCGCCCACCGGGGCGCCCCGATACGGGGTCAGTGCCTCTCGCGGGCGGCGCGCTCGGCCCCGCGCTCGTAGGAGCGGCGAATCTCCTCCTCGGCCTCCTCGCGGCCGACCCAGTGGGCGCCCTCGACGCTCTTGCCCGGCTCGAGGTCCTTGTAGACCTCGAAGAAGTGCTGGATCTCCAGGCGGTGGAACTCGCTGACGTCCTCGATATCCGTGCGCCATGAGGCGCGCTGGTCGGCCGACGGCACGCACAGAACCTTGTCGTCACCGCCCTTCTCATCGCGCATGCGGAACATCCCCAGGGCGCGGCAGCGGATGAGGCAGCCCGGGAAAGTGGGTTCCTCCAGCAGCACGAGCGCGTCGAGCGGATCCCCGTCCTCGCCGAGCGTGCCCTCGATGAAGCCGTAGTCGTCCGGGTAGCGCGTCGAGGTGAACAGCATGCGGTCGAGCATGATGCGGCCCGTGGTGTGATCCACCTCGTACTTGTTGCGGTTCCCCTTGGGGATCTCGATCGTGACGTCGAACTCCACGGGTCTCTCCTTCACATCTCATCCTTGCGGCGACGGCCGTGCCGATGGCACTAGTGTGGCCCACGACGGCGCATCCAGCGGGACATCGTACGGCCCGGCTCTTCATGACAGGGTCCCGACTCTTGCCGCGGGCCGTCACCCCGTCAGGCCGACTCACCGGAGGAGATGTGCGTAAGGTTCACACGGCGGCGCTCACCGTCGCCACGCTCGTCGTCGCAGGCGCCTACTACGGCCTCGCAGATTCCCTCGACATCGTTCCGGGGCCGCTGACCGCCGCGTCGCAGTCCTACGAGACGCAGCCCTACCCGACGCCGTCGATCCCACCCGACGGGCAGGACGCGCCGTCGGGACTCGACCCCGACGCCCCCGCGCCCACCGCAACGTCCCTATCCTCCCTGGCGAACGCCCTCGCCTCGGACTCCCAGGTCGGCGGTGCCAGCACTGCCGTCACTGTGATCGACGTCGCCACCGGCGAGACTCTGCTCGACACGAGCAGCACCCCTCTGACCCCGGCGTCGTCCAACAAGATTCTCACCGCCTCGGCGGCGCTCTCCCTGCTCGGGCCCGAGCACGCCCTGACCACCAAGGCTGTCGTGTCGGGCGGCACCGTCACCCTGGTCGGCGGCGGTGATGTCCTGCTGGCGGCCGACGCCGGTGACCCGGACGCCACCGTGGGGCACGCGGGCCTGGGCGATCTCGCCCGCTCCACCGCGCAAGCCCTGCAGGCCCGGGGAGTCACCAGCGTCAACGTCGCCCTGGACGACACTCTGTTCACCGGCCCCAGCTGGAATAGCAGCTGGGAGGGCGGCAACGAGGCGTGGGTCGCGCAGATCCAGCCGATCATGCTCGACGTGACCGCCCACTCCCACACCGGCGGCTACCCGGCCGACCCCGCCATGGAGGCGGCCCAGACCTTCTCCGACCAGCTCGCGTCCGCCGGCGTCACGGTGAGCGGAGACGTGAGCCGGAGCGCCGCACCCTCCGACGCCACAGAGCTCGCCTCCGTCGCCTCCGCACCGCTGGCCGACGTCCTGTCCGTCTCCCTGAAGGCCTCCGACAACACCATGACCGAGGTCGAGGGGCGCATGGTGGCCGTCGCCGCCGGGCAGGAGGCCAGCTTCGAAGGGGCGACCAAGGCCGTCCTGGCCCAGTTGACGGCGGACGGCTTCCAGACCGGCGGCGTCACCATGGTCGACTGCTCCGGGCTGGCGACGGCGGACAGGGTTCCCAGCAGCCTGCTCGCTCAGATCATCGCCCACTCCGCGGGATCCGACGGCGGCTCCGCCGGCAGGACGCTGCTGGCCGACCTGCCCGTCGGCGGCCTGGACGGGACCCTGGAAGAGCGGTTCGTCGGCGTCGCGGGAGCGGGCACCGTGCGCGCTAAGACCGGTTCCCTGGACACCGCCGCCTCCCTGACCGGAACCGTTGTGACCGCGGACGGCCGTCAGGTGGCCTTCGCCGTCATCGTCGACGGTTTCGAGGGGGGCGGTCTGACCTCGGCGCGCACGGCCATCGACGACGACGTCATTGTCCCCCTGGCGGGCTGCGGCTGCAGCGGCTGAGGGGCCCGGTCTCCTGTCCTGAGCATCATCCTCCCGCCGTGAGGCGGGAGGATGATGGACGTCAGTTGACCCGCCAGAACTTGTACGTCCCCTCGTGGAAGCAGACGTTGCGCGAGCTCCATGAGCCCCGGTGCACCAGCTCCTGGTTGAGCGGAGTACCGAAGTTCGAGTCGACGACGGTCGCCGTGTCGGGCGAACCACCGCTCGTCATGATCGCGGTGTGCATCTGGCTGTACGCACCGGACGGGTCGTACCACTGGCAGATGTCCCCGGCGGCGACCGTCTGCCAGGTCTGCTCGGTGCACCAGCCGGCCCAGGCGGCCTGGTAGCCGGCCGGGTCGTTGCCCAGGAAGATGCGGGGACCTCCCGCCGCGGCGATCATGTTCTCGGCGAAGACCGCGCACTGGTCGCCCCAGGAGCCGTCGGCGTACTGGGAGGCCGCCGCCACGATCCCCGCATTGAAGCGACCACCACCCGTAGTGGTGTCGCCCGTGCCCTCGGGAGAGGATTCCTGGCCGACCATGTGGAAGGTGCCGTTGGGGGCGTCGTCGGTGCTGAAGAGGGTGGTGTCGTGGTGGCTGGCCTCTTGGTAGGCGGAGGTGGCGGTGGCTGCGTGGACTTCGACTGTGCCGTTGGGGGTGTTGGCGGTTTTGATGAAGTAGAGGTCTTGGCCGACCATGTGGAAGGTGCCGTTGGGGGCGTCGTCGGTGCTGAAGAGGGTGGTGTCGTGGTGGCTGGCCTCTTGGTAGGCGGAGGTGGCGGTGGCTGCGTGGACTTCGACTGTGCCGTTGGGGGTGTTGGCGGTTTTGATGAAGTAGAGGTCCTGGCCGTCGCCTTCGGCCAGGGCGGTGGGAATCGCGGAGGGGACCAGGACGGGGCCCGCGGCGTACGCCAGAAGCCCGCAGCCCGCTGCGGTGATGAGTGAACGCCTGGAGATAAGGAACTGAGACGGCATGCGCCGACCTCCTAATTGGGAATTGTTCAGGATCGTGAGAGCGTGCGACGACGCACGGGGGTGATGTGCGCCGAGCTTACTCGATGGATGCTTGGGATGCCTCCCGAGGCGACGCGTCGTCCTGGGAGGCATCCCGAACGTGTCGGCGAGCCCCGCGCGAGATGCTGCGAGTCGTCAACCGCCGCCGTGCCACGGGCCGCCATAGTCTGATTCCCGTGAGCCCGAATCCAGCCTCCGCACCGACCGCCGCCGATCTCGTCGACTGGGACGCCGCTGCGCGACTGGCGCGCATCGCCACGCCGGCGGGCCCGCATGTGCCGGACGCCATCCGGCGCGCCAGCGTCGCTCTGCTGCGCCGCAGCGTTGACGATGCCCTGCCCTGGGCGGGCCGCATCACCGGCCTGCCCGGCCCCGCCCGCAGCGCCGCGCTGAACGCCGAGATCCTCGTGGTCGACCGCGCCGGTCTCATGACCGCCTCGGCCGCCTGGCTACGCGGGCTCACCGGCGCCCTGCCCATGCCCGATGCCGGCCCCGCCTCGCGCGCGCTGGCCACCGGCCAGGTCGGCGTCGCCCTGGGCTACCTGTCGACGCGGGTCCTCGGCCAGGTCCTGCCCCGCCTCGACGACCCCGCCGGCGGGGACGTCACCCGGCCCGACGCGCGGCTGCTGCTCGTGGCCCCCAATGTTCTGGCCTTCCAGCGGCGCTTCGACCTCGACGTCCTCGACCTGCCCGCCTGGGTCGCACTCCACGAGGCCGTGCACCTGGTCCAGCTGAGCGCCGCGCCCTGGCTCGCGCAGCGGCTGACCGATCGGATGCGCCTGGTCATCGGCGCCCTGGTCGCCGCCGTTCGCAACGCCGATGCCGGGCGCACTGAGCCGGATGAGCAGTCGGACGAGCAGGACGAGCGGGACGAGCAGCCGGACGAGCAGGACGAGCGGGACGAGCAGCCGGACGGTCCGCCGCTCGGCGACCTCCTGACAGCTCCGGGGCGCGAGCACCTGACGCGCCTGGTCGCACTGCTGACTCTTCTGGAGGGGCACGCCGATGCGGTCCTCGACGCCGTCGAGCCCGGCCGCATGCCCTCGGTCCATCGCCTGCGCGCCGTCCTGTCGCGCACGCCGCGCTCCTACGGCCGCGGGCTGAGCGCCGGTCCCGGAGCGCTGCTGGGTCGACTCATCGGCTTGGACGCCAAGGAGACCCAGTACGCCGACGGCGCCGCCTTCGCCCGGGCCGTCATCGCACGGGTCGGTCATAAGGGGCTCAACACGGTGTGGGCCGCGCCGGATAACCTGCCGCTTCCCGACGAGATCGCCCGCCCCGAGCAGTGGATCGAGCGCCTCGGACTGTGACCGACCGTGAGGGGCGGGGCCGGTGACGCTATGGCAGGCTTGGCGATGCCGCTAACCGCTCACGCACACGGAGGAGCACGCATGGACGCTGCGGACATGGGAGCCGACCTCGCGCAGATTCTCATTACCGAGGAGCAGATCGCTCAGCGTCTGGACGAGATGGCCGCTCGGATCGATGCTGACTACGAGGGGCGCAACCTGCTGCTGGTCGGCGTGCTCAAGGGAGCGGTCTACGTCATGGCGGACCTGTCGCGGCGCCTGCACCGCAGCGCGCCCATGGACTGGATGGCCGTGTCCTCCTACGGCTCGGGGACCAAATCGTCCGGCGTGGTGCGCATCCTCAAGGACCTCGACGCCGATCTCACCGACCGCCACGTCCTCATCGTGGAGGACATCATCGACTCCGGGCTGACGTTGTCGTGGTTGGCGGGGAATCTGTCGAGCCGGGGGGCCGCCGGGGTGGAGATCGCCGCGCTTCTGCGCAAGCCGGAGGCCGCCAAAGTGGAGGTCGACGTTAAGTACGTCGGCTTTGACATCCCCACCGAGTTCGTCGTGGGCTATGGGCTGGACTACGCCGAGCAGTACCGCAACCTGCCCTTCATCGGAACGCTGCGCCCCGAGGCGTACAGCGGCTGAGAGGGCGAAGACCGGCGTCGGCGGACGTCGGGATCCGTCCCAGAAGGACGAGGAGCACGACGGCGAGGTGCCAGTGAGGCGTAGGGCACTGTGATGCCACGGTAACCTCGGGTACAGTAACCATCGTATGTGGCTTCAGTGTCATGTCTGTCGACGTGATATGTGTAAGGCTACAACCCCCCACCCCGACGTTCCCGTCGTACCCCGAAGGACACCCCTGACCGCAAAGGAGAGGCTTCATGATCCGTCATCGTGCTTCTCTCGCTGCGGTTCTGGTCGCCCTCATGCTTGCCTTCCTGCCCGCGCAGGCGGTCCTCGCGGCCGAGGGCGACTCCGACGGGACGGGTCCGCACTACTACGCGTCCGATCCCGATTCTCCGGACGGGGGGCGGGATGCGGACTCCGGCCCGGTGGATCCCGGTGGGCATGGGCAGTCCTCCGCGCCCGAGGCGCCGGGGACCGACCCCGGGGACCCGAACCCCGTCCAACCGGACCCGGTGGATCCGAACCCCGTCCAGCCGAATCCGGTGAACCCGAACCCCGTCCAGCCGAATCCGGCACTGCCGACCGCGGCACCCCCCACTGCGCCCGCCCCCGAGCCATCGGCCTCGGCGTCGATGCCGGCGCCCACGGACGCAGCCGCATCCGAGCCGACCACTTCCTCGGCGTCCTCGGACCCGACGTCGCTCGTCCCTCTCCCTTCCGCCCCCGGCTCCCCCGGAGCCCCCGCGTCGGGCGCGTACGGCACGAGCAGTGCGTCCGCCGGCGCCGACGACACCGCTGACGGGGCCGAGCGGTCCGCCGCGGCGAGCACCGCCATCGCGGCCGCCGGAGAGTCCCCGCCCCGCACCATCGGCGGCCTGCTGGCCTTCACCGGCGCGGGCGCCGCCCTCGTTCTGGCGGCGCTGATCCTCCTGGTCATCGGTCTGCTCATGCTGTGGCGCACCAAGGTCGACGAGCGCGCGAGCCTGTGACCCCTCGGGCCGCGGGGCTCTGGAGCCCGGCCCGGGGTCCGCGCGCCCGTTGCGCCGCCGCAGCCGGTCCGGCCGCGACTTCAGCGCGCCCGTTCTCCTCCCACGATCGGTGCTCGGTCCTCCTGCATTCCTCCTCCCGTCGGCGCTCGTAGGCGCCGACGTCGGTGCGCCCCGGCTCCGAGCGCAATCGTTATCGTTTCGTGATCTGAGGTAGACTGCTGCGGCGCACCGCCCCATGCGCCGCCCATGCGGCAGAGCCGACTGCGGTCTCCGCCGTCCTGCCATTGAAGAGAAGAGTCGCCGTGACCACTCGTCGTGTTCCCGCCGCCACCGGGATGACAACTCTGGCGCTGATACTGGCGCTCGGTGCCCCGGCCATCGCCCAGGAGACCGGCGCCCCCTCGGCGTCGGGCACCCCTGAGGCGGGCGCGCAGTTCGGCACCGTCGACGAGCTCATGGCGGCCACCGGCCTCGATGGAACGGTGGGCACTCGTGGTTACGCCGCAGCCGGCGACGGCGCCGGAATGACCTACTTCGTCCAGCCCTCGAACGCGTCGGGCCCTCTGGGGGACCTCGCCGTGCCCACGGCCGACGGCGAGTGGGCCGTGCCGACCGGTTTCGCCGCGCAGCCGTCCACCCGGCCCGAGGCGGCCGCCGTCGAGAACGAGATCGCCCGGGCGATGACCTTCGCGAACGCCGGCAGCAGCCTCGTACAGGACGCGGATCGCCCCTCGCCTCTGGAGACCGACGAGATCGTCCGCTCCACCCAGACCGGCCCCTACCCGATCACGTCCTCCTCCCTGGTGGCCATGATCCTCAAGGGCTGGGACTACACGCACACCACGTACGCCGCCGATGCGAACACGTGCGCCGGCACTTGGGTCGACTTCGGTCGGACTCCCGATTCCGAACTGCGGCACGCCCACGAGCTCGCGCGCTGGTTCTACGTCAACGGCGACCTGTGGCTCGCCGCCGACAATGCCGCCGACAACGCCGGCGGCGGGTACCAGCGCGGCGACATCCTCTTCTTCTCCCGGCAGTCCCCGGAGGGCTCGGGCACCACCGGCGACGACTTCGCCAACGTCTACGACACGGCGATCTACCTGGGGGACGGGAAGGTTATCCATTCCCGGGGAGCCGGTGCGGGCGTCGTCGTCGAATCGCTGCCCGAATCCCTCAGACGAGACCTGTCCCTGATTGCGCGTCCCCAGTGGCGCAGCGCCCCAGTGGCGACGGGCTGGCCCTCGGCGTTGTCCGCCGGGCCCGCCGCCTCCGAGACGCCGACCGCCGGTGCCCCCGGGGCGACCGCGACGGATCCCGCGTCGGCACGAGCCGGGGAGACCGCGGCGCCGTCCTCGGCACCCGGTTCGAGGAACTCGGCCGTCGTGGTCGATGACCGCGACCCCGGGGCGGGAGCCTCCACCGCCTCCGACGACGTCATCGTCGCGGCGAACGGCTCCGCGGGCCATCGTCGGAGCGGGCTTCTGGCCTCCACCGGCGCGGGCTGCGGGCTCATCCTGCTCACGGCCGTTCTTCTGGGGGCCGGGATGCTGCTGAAGGCGCGCCGCCGCTCCGGTGAGCGCGAGGCCTGAGACGGCGGTCCGAGCGGTCTGCACGCCGGTCGCGAACGGTGACGGTCCTCGCGGCGGAAAACGGGGCCTTTCGGCTAACGTCGGGGGGGTCGGACTCGCGAAAGGGACCAACGTCGATGAGAATACCCGGTCAGACCGGACAGAACCGCCCGAGCACCCGGCCCGCGAAGAAGGGCGACAAGGGCGGCTCCAAGCATGGGGACAAGAACCGCCGCAACATGCTCGGAAATCCCCTGCTGTGGGTCGCGCCCTTCATCCTGATCGTGCTTCTGGTGTGGGCGGTGGTGTCGGGGCTGGGCGGCTACCGCTCGATCGACACCTCCGAGGGTCTGGCGATCCTCAGGGACAACCCCTCGACCGTCAAATCCGTCACCGTTGTCGACGGCAACCAGCGCGTCGAACTCGACCTGACCGAGGATTACACCTCCACGCCCTCCGAGGCCGGTGAAACCGGAAAACCCATGGGCAAGAAGGTCCAGTTCAACTACACCGAGGCCCAGAAGCATCAGGTCGACGACCTCGTCCAGGCGGCCGACCCGTCGGGCGGCTTCGACTCCGTCGTCCCGACGACGAGCTGGTGGTCCTCCATGCTCCAGCTGCTGCTGCCGATGGCCGTCTTCCTGGGAATCATGTGGTGGTTGCTGGGGCGGATGAGCGGAGGCCGCGGCGGGGCCATGGGTTTCGGACGGTCCAAGGCGAAGGTGGGCTCCAAGGAGATGCCCGACGTCACCTTCGACGATGTCGCCGGCGAGGACGAGGCCGTCGAGGAGCTCGAGGAGATCCGCGAGTTCCTCTCCGAGCCCG
>RBWB01581489.1_pt1 | contig 23784 bp, 27 predicted proteins | sample 2014201 | NCBI WGS metagenome assembly RBWB01 (sample SAMN10133834, study PRJNA383868) | Human oral metagenome, whole genome shotgun sequencing project. | isolation source: supragingival plaque isolated from 88 juvenile twins | host: Homo sapiens | place: Australia
CGATAATCCGATAAGTAGTAGTTTACTAGAAGTGCTTTGTCATCCACTGCATCAGGACCATCTGGATTGCGTAACAAATGATTCTGGCCATCTTCTGTCGTAAACAAGTAAGACAACAAATCGTGGTCATTCATGGCCAGGATATCATCACCATTACCGTCGTACAGAGTAACGTCACTGTCCATATCAGCATGATGCTTACTCATCAAGGCAAACTTCAAATGGGATTTCAATGGCGCAGGTGTAATCGTACCGGTTAATTTAATCGGATAAGTCGCACTACCAAAATAAATAGGGCTTAAAGGATGCGCCATGATGAATGCTTCACCATCGATCATCTCGACATTGAATGGATATTTCTCATCGTTACTGAATAGACGCATCTTATTAACATAATCCGTCAAGTTATCATCCGTGGCTTCACCATGTACGGTTTCATCGTACTCAATCGGTTCAGTAGCAGCAGGTAACTGTATACGGTTATAGTGCGTAATGATGGCTTTAGTCTGTGCGTTCTTAAAGGCTTCTGATCCCATCCTCAGGTTAATCTGTAGTGTACTGTTATAGACATTACCACCATCATCCCTGTGTAAGCCATCACGCACACCGAATGATTCGATATCGCCTACGATCTCGTAAGGAGAGGATCGGGCAATCAATTTCAATAAGTTCTCTGTTTGAGAGAGTGATAAATCAACCAACATGTTGTAAAACTCCTGTATAAAGTTTACATCCTAGACATTCTGCCTAGTCTGTATAAGGATTAGTCTCACACTCTTAGTAGTTAGAAATGACTTGACATCATAGGCCCATAGCCTACCTACTCCTAAACAAGGAGTAGGTAGGTACAAGGCTTAATAAACTACATTAGACCATCTCACCACTGTTAGGTGGAGTAAAGCCGGAGAGTTCAGTTACTAACCCACCTGGTTTAGGGCCGACAGGAGTCTCTTCACGAGTTTCTTCAGCTTTCACGTACACCACACGGACTGTCTTACCGACACTGATGTTGGTAAAGTCAGCCTTAGGTTTGACTTCGTATACCTTAGCGTGTTCGTAAACATATTCAGTATCTTCCACAATGTCCACAAGACCATATACGTTATCAAGTACTGCATTGACAACATGTTTCACATACGGCAAGAAATCACTTTCACCTACAGTGAGTTTGATCTTGTTGTGTTTGCTATCATCTACTTCCAACTTATCGGTATTAGACTTCACGATGATCGTGATATCTTGATTCGCATCACCTGTAAAGCTCGCTGCACGGAATACATCTTTCACTCCCTCTACAGCTGCTTTTCCATTTATCTTTTCTTTCAGATCCGGAATGGATTTCAGAACATCCACTAATTCATTAGCAAGATTGGCTTTCTCCACCGGAATGATCCAGTTACCCACCACACCAGAACGATTAGCATAAGCCTGAGACAAAGGAATATCATCACGGAAACTTAAACCTACGACACGTGAAGACAGATTAGTGGTGTCTTCGTATCCAGGGATATTAGCCACAGCTTCCACAAGTTCAGGAGTAGCTTCTATACCTGCTTCTACATCATCGTACAGGAAACCAATGTTTTGGAGTGTGTCAACATGTTCTTTAATGTGGTCAGCCAAACGATCAAACGGTTTACCGTATTGGTTGTTGTACATGACGATGTTGTTGGCCATCAGGATAGCAAAAGCAGTATTAGTGGCTGCTGATGTAGTATCCAGAGGGATATTCAGCGGTTCAGCTGTGGTTTCTTCAGCCACAGCCATGTCGCCATGGCCATTATTCGACAAAGTAGGTGCTTCACCGAAGTAAGTAAAGCGACCAATCTGTGGTACACGACGTATAGTGCGTTCGTAGCTAACGGATTTACCAGCATAACCCAAATCAAACACGATGAATACTTTACGCTCTACATTGGATACACCAGTATAGAACCATTTCAGCATATCGAGCTGTACGAATGGTGCGCTGAACTCAAACGTACCGATACCAGGTTTCTCCATGGAGAAGGCAATCGGATTGATGTTGACATTAACTTCAGTCGTACCGATGAAACGTTTACCCATGACAGTAGTCAAAGTACCCAGGCCTTTGAACACGTTGTCTTTAACATCAATCTCATCTGCACGCAAGGGTGTCGTACCATAAGGGTACAAGTCATGTGCGAAGATATCAGCTACTTTCTGTACTTTCTCTACCAACAGAAGAGAAACAGCACGATAACCATCTACTTCGTAGTTGGCTTTCTGCTTAGCGAGTTCAGTCTCTTCCAGTCTATCATCACCAACAAACTCAGCAGTGATGCGTTTGACTTCTTCTTCCCAACTTAGGCGATTGTAAGCATGCTTGAACTTATCACCATCGATCAATGTGTTGTGCTTAGCCAACTCATCTTTGGTCTCACCACTGAATGTTACAGTTAACTCAGTGTTACCATATTGCATCTCTTTGGCTTCAACTTCAGTCAGACGGATCTCATTGTGTTCTTCCGTACCGACTTTAGATGCCATGGATACTGGATAACCACCGGTAATCAACAGATCACGTAAGAGTTCAGTAGGTGGGCGTTGTGGTTGTAGTGTCACCAGTCGTATGGCATGTGGGCCAGTACGTCTGTTTTCACTGCTAGGCACACCTACTACACCGCCTACTGGTGGTTGTTCTTGTGTTTCTTGTCCCATGTATTATTACCTCTTGGTTAGGATTAGAATATACACTAAGCATGATGCGCTTAGCGTATCGTGATTAAAAAGAAAGGATAGCAATGCTACCCTCTCCTAATAAAGTGTGGATATAGCCTAATAAGCACTACATGTCTATATGTCATTTAGTAGACTTTACAGTCTATAAAGGTTATCCTTTGGATACCTTGCTAAAACCATTCAGGTTGTAAGACAATATAACAAGCTTAGCCGGTTCATTGCTGTTATCTTCAGCGATGTAGTTTACAGTTACATTGATCTTACCACCTACATAGTCACTGATGTTCAATGCAGGTGTGATTTCCAACTTAGCTGTACCGGCTACACGATCTTCTTCTGTTTTGGTAATCACAACAGAATCAGCATAAGTGCCTAATTTCAATCTCAAGAGACGAGTAACCATCTCTTCGATCTTATCGGCTTCTACTTTGCCTAATGCGACTTCTACTTTCAGTGTCTGACCGATCGTATTAAAGATAAACGATCTAGGACGATCAGATACGAATGAAGTCGCCAAATCCGTATTGAGTTCAAACTTCCCACTCTTAACGAATAGTTCAGCTAGATCACTCTTAGCAATCAACAGACGAATATTACCCACTACTTTAGAGTGCTCGTCTTCTACTTGTTCACGATCTAAAGTATAGAGTTGTACAGCAGGATAGGCTTGACCTATCTTAGACTCTAATTCTTCCTCAGGTGTACCACTACGCAGTACCTTAATATCGAAATCATTATCCCGTTTTAACAGGATGGATTCAGCGACGATCTCTTCCAAGATAGCAGCCGCACGTGTCGCACCATACGCTTCTTTTAAATAGCGATCCAAGAGCTTAGTCTCAGTCTCTTGTACGGTGCTATAGGAAGGTACAGTCAACTCAATATAGCCATCCTTACGAGTCGTAGACGACAATGCCGCAAACGGGTTAACTGTTACCACGTATTTGGCTTGAGTATGTGCCAAATCCACGTAGTATTGTACTTGCTGAATACCTGTACCGACCAAACCATAACTGCGTAATGATGGCTTCACTTCCACATTGTTACGGCCATAAGCCAGTATACCGGTTTTGTTCTTGACATTGAATGTCAGTGTTTCACCCACATACGGGAAACCATCACTTAGCCAGCGTGATTTGATGTAATCTTGATAATTGACATTCAAGAGTTCAGAGTCACGCACCATCATGATACGATCTTCCCAGATATCAGGGATAGGAGAGCAACGATGGTAGAAAAACACCATGGCTGGTTTCTTAGTGAGTTGTGCTAACTGACCAGTGAATTTGGTCTTAACAGCCGTATTGCCTTGTTTCTTCGTGTATTCATCAAACTCGGCAGAAGTGGCATCGTGCACACTCAACAACTCAATGTTGTCCACCAGCTCTTCCGGTATAGAAGAATCAATAAAGAGTCGCTGCATGTTCTCTTTACCACTTAGGCGTGCATCGTAGTGAAAAGGTTTCTTAGACATAAGTCAATCCTTGTTTATTTGGAGTTAAGGGATGAGGTAAAAGCACTTTAAATATCAGAAGCAACACTGCTACTGAGTACTTCACTAACTATACGGTCTACTTCAGTAGGCAGTATCTTCTTATCTATACACGATAACACGATGGCACTGTTATCGACATTCCAGCTATAACGAACATAGTCGTACTCGAATGTAATCGTACGGGCACGTGCCAGTGCCTGTAGATACTCTTGTTGATCTTTAGTGGGATTAGGTGTGTCGCTCAGTATAGGCACTCTGTACAATACACCATCTAAAGAAGTATTCGCCAACATGTATTCACGTGCATTGTAGCGCATCCTAACAGTAGACATGGCATGTAGGTCTTCAGTCAGTATCTTACCGTCTTGACAAGTCAATACCAACGACATGCCATCACGACTGGTTAACGTATAACGTATCTTATCACTAAACGCATCAAACCGCCATGTGACTGATGCTGTCTTATACGTAAGAGACTTACGTGTACTCTCAGGCGTAATCGATTTTAACCAAATATAGCCTAAGATGACTGAAGTTAATAGAAACATAACGGCTACAGCACGCCTTCGGTGTCTGTAGTCAGCCAGTGTGTTTTTCATGTTGTATATCCTTCTGTATAGTAGAGTGTCAGAGCTATAGAGAGAGACCATACCTTAACCTACCTATACCCATTACAGGTATAGGTAGGTTAGGGATATAGTGGATAATGTTTAACCTTTACTCCTGCTTTACTCATGGTTAGCTATCGCTGATCTTCGATTAGACATTACTAACCATTCGTACGTATGGTTAATGTCATTAAGCCCTCGTATGGGTTATTCTAACCTTCTTTACTGAATGACAACGCCTCGTGGTGCTGGTATCCATCCAGATAGAAGTCTTCCAGTGTCAAGTCACCACTCAGTAACTCATCTTGAGTCAGTGTAGGACGAATATAGAAATTAGGTAGAGTCAATGGTGTACGATTCAGTAGCTCTTTGGCATTCTTAACATGAGATAGGTAGATGTGGCTGTCATGCACCAGATGGTGGTGTGTGCCAGGATGCATGTTCAGTACATGTGCTAGGATAAAGTTCATCATCGCATACTGAGCGATGTTGTGTGGCCTACCTAGCATGACATCATTAGATCGCATCGTCAACGTAGTCTCTAACTTATACTTAGGTGGTTTACGTTTATCTTCTATACCGAATACTTCACTCTGGCGTTTACGATAGTCTATAGCGTCATTTATCTCATCTTCAGTCAATTCACGCACTGATACGAAGAACTCACGATGGCATGTATCCAATGCCATATTACCCATCTCTATGTTATTTCGACTAGACAATCCCTCAATAGGACGCATGCCTAAGTTGACATTACTGATGTAATGCCTTCTACTGAATGGGTTGTTGCGTATCCCTTCTAGTAATAAAGACAACTGGTCTATAGTAGAGATAATCGGATAGATGGTATTCTTCTTCGTATAGTGTTCTTTCACCAACGGAGAGACTACTTTTAATCTACGCCAGATAGACGGATACATCGGGCCTATGGTCTTATATAGAGGATGTGTCCAAGCATCCCAGAACTTAACATTCTTCTCTTCCAAGTAAGCAGTATCATCCTCACCTTTAATAAACCAAATGAGTTCTTCCAGTGTTTTATTAAATGGCATTTTACGTGTGGTTAATAGAGGTAACTTACCTTTGGTTAGTGTATATTGTTCACTTAAGCCAATTAAAGAGATCATGCCTGTACCACTACGATCACCTTTAACTACTTCACCTTCTTCCAATATCTTCTTAACATTATTTAAATAAGCTTTCATGCTTTTCAACGTCCCTTTTGTATCTGGTCTGTGTGTCTATATTTTAAATAAAAAAGAATAGAGAGCATACAACTTTACCCACTATCCTACCCATATAGGTAAGATAGTGGATAGCTATATTGATTATTCAGTCATGCAAGGTAATGTACTGCCTTTACGTTCCAGTATATCAACATCTACCGTATAGTGGTTAGCTGTGCGATACTGGATGTGTTTGGTATTGTTCAGTTCACGGATAATCGGTTTTACCGTATCTTTAGACACAGTATAGTCCTTACTATTCACCGTAACAGAAGTAATACCAATAGCTTGGTTATTCAGTCTGTCTTTGGCAAAATAGAGATAAGCGCCATCTACCGGCACTACACTATTGTTCTTGGCATCACACACGTAAGTAAAGTATCGTTTAGAACGATTGTCTTTCTTCAGTGCATCGTAGATAGACACTACGATCTCACCATTTTCACGACGTGTGGCACCTAAGTAACCTTCGTAAGTCAACTTACCATTCTTAACATCTTCTATCACAAAGTCTTGCTCTTCTTCTTTAACTGGCAACACTGTAGCAGTGACTACAATATCAGAAGCAGCTTTAGGTGTTAGTGCTTCTTCTGTCGAAGCAGCTACTGTTGATGCTTCCCCACTGGCTGTTTTAACTTCAGGTGTAACCGTTACACCATCTACAGGTGCTACAGTGACTTCTTTAGGCATCTGAGTATTACAGCTTACCAAACTAAATCCCAGTGCTGCTACGACTACAACGATAAGCAGTAATGCTCCTGTATTAAAATTGAATTTCTTCATGTTATCCATTCTTTCTTTTTCAGTGTGTCTAAAATTAAGGCTTCGGTTTACATCCTAAGTCTCACGATTCAGTCTGTATTAAGGTTAAGTTAAGGCTTCGGCTTCACGAACAAAGGCATCTCTTTCAGAGACACATCGTCGAATCCACCTATGTTATTGGCAATATTCAATACTGGTTCGTCATCACAACCACAACGAGCCATATCGAAGTATTGTTTGTTAACGAAGACGATTTCACCATCTTGGTTCTGGTATTGGAAGCCATGTACGGCTAATAGCTCTTCCAGATAATGGCGTTTACCATTCACACCCAATACATTAAAGTAAGGTTTGTTTACGAGTACCTTAACTTGATCAGATGACAGAATGTAAGATGGCCCACCGATTGCTACAGGCACAGCCATAAAGTCATTGGTCTGTTGTTGCCAGAGCAATAAAGTCACTTCGTTAATCGGATAGGCATATAGGCGATCGATACCATTGATCTCACGTACACCAGACTGATAGAGTTCAACAGAAGTATCGATCTGTCGTCTGAATGTCGTGTCTTGAGACGGATAATCTCTCTGTAAGAGTATCTTCAGCTTATATTGCAAATGTTCTACTGTCTGTATCGGACAGGGAGAACCGGCTAATACGATCTCACCACGACTAGCAGTATGCCATGTCGGGATATTGATCGAGTTGTAGAGGAGTTTGTCTTTAGGCAACTTAGCCAATGCTGCCTGTAATTGACCTATATTCATGTTGGTTATCCTTACGAATAGTGTAGAGAAGTAATGCTTCAGACTAACTAAAAAAGTAGGACATATGTCCTACACCTACCTATACCCATTACGGATATAGGTAGGCTAAGGAATAGTATCAAGCACGATTACGGATAGCCGTTACCATAGCGTCTAAACAATCATCTACAGTAAAGCCTACTGTATTAACTAATACAGTAATTTTGTTAAAGACCGCATAGACTAAAGGATCGATGTGGTCACGTACCCAAGCATGAGGCATATTACTATCTTCATCCTTTTGATCAGGATTATTAATGGCTTTATTCACCAAATACATCACGGGTACGATAGACAACGACACCATGCGATTGATGTCTATACCTTGATAGTAGACACTGTTCATGACACCACTATAGTCTACTTCATCCAAGTCATCATGATCAATCAGATGGAAAGCGCAGTATTGCTTCTCTAAGTCTTCCTTCGTTAACTTAGTGCCCATATCGAAATAAGGATGATTGTGGTCCTTCTTAGCCTTTAAGTGCGCTTCATCCCACAACTGACTCAGATACCAATAGACATCACCACCCAACTCCCTGATACGGTCATCGAATACCGTATAACGACCATGCTCTACTTTGTTAAACCGACTGATCTCATCCATCAGTTGAGTAATGCGATACTGCAATCCCACCAAGTAAGACAAAGTACGTTGATACGTACCTAACTTACGATTCTTAGCGATTTTATTGGCTTCTCTAAAAAGGCCCAATACTTCTGTTAATTCCATTTAATGCTCCTTTTAACCTAAATAACATACCCATTATCCAGCCATGATGGCAGAAGTATAATAGTTCGTACTTCTTACGGATCAATGTTTCTGTTTTCTCAAGATAGCTTCTAATATCCAAAGACTGATTGATTAACCTTATCCTACTGGCTTTCATCAGAGCAGCATGTATAGCCATTAAGTAACCTATAGTCACAGTCTTTTCAAAGACAACAGGATTATTACTGGCCGTAGCCAACAACTCTTTCCAATCAGCATGAACCACTCTACCATGTGCCTTATCGACAAACTGAGTGTGTAACTGTACAAGTCTCTTCTCACCAAACATCCTCACTAGAGGAGGTTCCGATAATGCTTTACCGATACTCTTAGCTAAGATGTTGCTCTTAATAGAAGCATACTGGAAATACCGCTTATCATTAAAGCGACCATTGATCTCGGGATGAAAAGGTCTATCGGCTTTTATCTTAAAATAGACCACTGGATGAAAAGGATCTACCTCTTCACCCAGTGTAAACTCTATTTCAGTGGCTAACTGGATACGCCTAATGAGATCTTCTAGCTCGTGTTTGGCTATAAATGGTAACGTAGTGTCTTCCATTATCCTCTCCCAACTATAGACTGTAAACCCTTTATATAAGGTCTAAGGTCATCACGAAGCGTATCTAACCAAGTAGCATAGCGCCATTGATTATCGGTCATGTTGAGATGCTCACGATCCATCTTGATGTTGTTTTTCAATGTCTGACGATAATGGTCAACATTCTTAGATGCCCCTGTATCGGTCATTTCATTCATCAAGATGGTCAATCGACCATGTAACGCCATCAGATACCCAATATCTTCCGACGATCTAGAGGCAATCGTATTTTTCTCCTTAGCCTTACGCAAATCATCCAGCCATGTAGAGAGATCGAAATCAAGATCGCCTTTCTGTAAGTTAGCTATCGCCATGCTTTGCACGACATTCTGAGGGATCTTTTTGATCTTAGCCTCTAATGTCTCTTTCTGCACTTCAATACCTTTAAAGCAATCTTCTACAGTGGCGATACCTTCCTTATCTTCGCTAGAGTGAAATAGCTCTTTAGCTGCATGATAACGTAAAGAAGGATTATCCCACGTAGAACCTTCCATTATTGTAAACTCAATACCTGTCCGCTCTTTGATATTGCGGATATGATATTCTAAAATACTTTCCATTTCAATGCTCCTTACTTTATATTTAGGGTAGAAGTGAAGCTTCTATTAGTCTGCTATAGGTAAAAATAGACAATAGAGAACATACTCCTAAAAGGATAAGTGCAGCATAGCCACACTTATCCCTCTAGATTTATTTAGATACTAATGCCTCGTTGTTTAGCAATAATCTTTAACGGACCCAATTTACGCATGATACGAGCAAACCGGTTATCGAAGTAACGCTCACGTCTGATAAAGATGGCGTTATCGACACCAAATTTGTTTCTATCGTTAGAGATTTTCTCTTCCAATGCAAGATAGAGAATCGTCAAATACAGCATCTCTTTAGACAAATCATCAGTAATGTCGCTTAACTTAATCACCATGCTGATCTTGTCTACCCACGATCGACCTACCGTAAGTGGTTGAGAGTGGTCAGAACTACCTGGGTCGATCAGCATGTCGTTAAGCGTCACTTTGATACCGTTTATGGATTCACTACCTTGTGGGTTTATATCCAGTTCGAGTAGATCGTTTTCTATAGCTTCGATGTACTCGTAGATTTCAATATCCCGACTAGAGAGTGTTTTCTTGTCGATGTCTTTTAAATTAACCAACATGATGGGATTCCTTTTTTAAATAAGCTAGATTAAGGTTGAGTGCCAATAGTGACACTGAATACAGCATTAATCTTTCTGTCTTCAAGATGGAAGAATTTAGTAAAAGCATGGTGTAGTTTCTTACCGAAATCAGCCTGACCCATCATTTTACACCATTCATCCATAAACGCATTGATACAGTCGCTTAAACTCGTGTCTTCTGTATCTATCGAGAATGGTGTATTGCGTCCACGCAGGGAAGTGTTGTAGATAAGGTCTGTGGTTCTTTTAAGCAGGAATACTTGCATGATGTCGACAACAATGCCTTCGTCAAACCCTTCTTCTCTCAATATGTCTTTAAACTGCTTGTGTTTGGTAGCATCCAAAGAGTAGATGAATTCTGCCGGACTAATGTTACTAACACCTTCACGGTTATTTCTAAAGTTGCACCCAACACTAACAATAAACGACTCGCCCTCGTCTGCCTGACCATTACAGAGAATCTGAAGACCATGTTCGTAGAACACATTAAACAAACGACTAATGTATCCTTTTAAAGTTTTATCCTTCATCTGGATTTCCTTTTCTATACTGGTTAAAAAATAGTGTAAAAAAGAGAGACAGTTTCCTATCTCTCTCTATCTTAATAGTAAGTATCTATAATATTACAGATACCGACTACTCGTTGGTGTACAGACACCGACATTAACTGTTGGTAAAACAATACGTTTTGGTATTGTCAGGTCTTCTCATGTAGACTCGAGACATGAAATTCTCCAACGTAGGACTACCCTTGTAATATAGATCCACTATGTCACTATAGCAACCCATGAACCATTGCTCGTCTTCATCATCACCTAATATACCTATATGGTCGTGGGCCATTTCTAGGCAGAATTTCAACGTATAGAGATTCTTCATGGTAGTAACCATATCGTTAGACAAACCATTGGTGGCACAAAAGACAGTAGAGCTATTGTCGAAGAATTCCTTAGACATCAACGGAACTACGTACTTGAAAATATAGTGCCTGCCATCTACGTTAATGCAGACATCACATGCTTGAGTGATGATGTCTTCATCGTCAGGATGAACAATGTTGATGTCGTAGAACTTAACACTTGCTTGGCCGCCTTGTGTTAGGCGATTAAGTATCTTTTCCAGCGAGCGTTTGATAGCATAGCTACCATCACCACGACTGTCCACGTAGGCTTTACCAGCTTCATTCACTTTCTCTTCAAGCTCCTGAAGCTTTTCACCAACAGCATCATTTAAGTCATCCAGACTAACTTCTTCCAATGCCTGGATCAACATCTGGGCCTTACGATAACGACTAGCCAGATAACTATCCGTTCTGATGATGTTCAACATAGTGGACGTAAAGACTTTAGTATACAAGTCTACTTTAAACGCTGAAGCGGCTGTTAAGCCATTGTACACCATACGCACATACTCGTCTTTGAACTCGTATTGATAACCACACTGTACCAACCCTTCTTTTACAGTTTTGGTATAGGCATCCAGTGCTTCTAAGAATGCCGCTCTTTCTTTGTCATTTTCCCTGGCTTTGACTTCTTCTAAAGATTCATTTACCATTTCACGTAAACTTTCCATTTTTAAACGCTCCTATTTAGTTATTTACTTTCATTGTACAGTGTATTGATTTCCACTGTGTTCGGATCACTGTACCCGAAATTACCGATCACTTCTTTAAAGTAATCATCGATTACCTTATTACTACGCGCATTATTGGTAACAGCATGACTAATAGAGGTCAGATCACAACGATCATCGTCACTATCGGTAACATAACCGTAATTGAATGCATTGCTTATCGCACTATCAAAATAGGCAAAATGCAGTAAACCAAACACATCATCACGACTTAAGTCATTAGCCTTAGCGAAATCATGTGTCTTAGTAGACAGAACAATGTAGTCAGTGATCAGCATCATGTGGTTAAACACGTATTGCGTATCCCTGTGTCCTGAACGTGTATTACCTATTAGGAATGTAACCATAGTACGATAACCTTGCCCAAAGCCAACACTCTGCTGAATATTCTCATCACGAATCAACTCGTACTTGAATCCACTATCGCGATTGAATTCAGACACCATGGCTTCGTATAACTGCTTGATCACGCTAATACTCCTTCCTATCTATTAACGATGTTCACCGTGTATTCATTGGAGACATCGTGGGTGAATATTGTATTATACTTACCATACGGCATGTATAAAGTACCAATATCACTTTCAATCACCTTCCGTGCTTTACGGATGTTGTTCCTAGTGGCTTCAGCAGTAGCTGCTTCCACTATAGTGACGTTACTGAAAAGATAGTCCAGACCCATTCTAACCAATACGCTCTTGATGAGTTTCTTGGTAAGTTCCTTATTCAAACCACGCTCTTCAACGAACTTTTCAGTATGCTCTTGTAACATAGCCCACTTATCTAAAGGTAAGGTATACTTAAATTTATATTTAGCATAACCAAACTTTACAGTAAACCACAAACAAGGAACTGTGTCTTCTTGATAAGGATCATCACCATAACGCCACTTATACGTAATGCTACTATGCTTCCAAGCGACATCATCCAGTGCAGACATTACCTTCTTGCAGTATTTGGCCACCGTTTTATCAGTGACTTCTACTTCTTTAGGCTCTTCAGGCTCATCTTCCTTATTCGCTTGGGATACGTGTGGTGTGCAAATATCCGGATAAGGATAGTTACCGCCAGAAATAATACCCTTAAAACTACGAGGACGATTATCGTAGATCTCAGCCTCAGTCTCATTCAAGAACTTTTCACCTTCTTTAATGAGTTCTTCGTCCGAATACACAGGCATCTGAGTCGCAGTCGGATGTTCACGCAGATAATCGATCATCTTCACGTATAGGCCAAATGCACGATGCGCCTTATCTTTAACTGCACTAGTGATATCGCCTTTTAGATAGATAACGGCATTCATGGCAGTCATCATCATGGCGATTTGTTGCCTGTAATGTAAGCCATCACCGGCTAAAGACCACAACTCTTTGGGTGCGGTACACTTCGTGTTGACTTCTACTACTTTCTCATTACCACGGTGGATGGTGAGTACTCTGGGTGTCAACATCACCTTGAAGCCAGAGTCTTGTAGTACAGAGACCATATCCTGACGGATACTCTCTACTTGTTTCCAAACGTAATTAGACATGATGCATTTCCTTTACTTTACTATATTAGGTTAAAAATAGATAACCACCCTGGCTACCCACTAGGAGTAACCAGGGCGTACTTGCTTGTTACAGTCTTCACACGGGAGACCACAAACTTACATGGGATTTGATCTCGATGGTCTTCTTATTAAACGGGCCTTCTTCCACCCTGTGTTTAATAGCCATCCAATAATTGCTGAGATTTACATCATTCACCACACCTTCCCAGAGCGTACGGATGTTGTGCGCCATCGTCAAGTCATGTCGATTAGCTTCAACCTTATGGGTTCTAGCCAGGTACTCGACATCCAACAAATACTCGATGATGTAAGAGAGCAATAAGAAAGCATTTAGCGTTGATACCACAGGCTTCTTGTAGAGCAGATTAACAATCGCATCATCGCTCTTACTGATGTCTCCACCTTCAGCACGGATAGCCATGAAGCGGATTTCTTTAAGTACGTCCTCTTCAAACTCATGGCTGTATACTACAGAACCTGCCACTTTAGATGGGAAAACCATCTCGATGCGGTAAAAGTCTTCGTGTAAGAATCCAGTATCAGGGAAATCAGTATTCACACCCATCAAGTTTAAACGGGTGATGAATAGACGCACTTTCTCAAGAGACTCGACGAAACCAGAATGACTGGTCTTACTGGCTATCATGACAGCAATATCGTCTTTAACAGACTCAATGACCTTACCGATGTCGTTTAAGTAATGGCGCTGATCTCTTGAGCATTTGGTGTATACCGCTTCGTACAACCCACAGTAGATGCGGAATAACTCAAAATGCACACCATATGCTTCAATCAGTGTTTTGCCTGCATCTTCTAAGGTATCGAGGCCGAAGTAAGCTTCAGTAACTTGATGAGCTTCTATATAGCTTACACCACCATTACCGTCATCCATGGTCAGCATAACGGATTGACCATCTTCTGCTTTCTGAAGAGCTTTTACACGAGGCATAGTCAAAAACATGCCTGTGATATTCACCAAAGCATCCCTCAACACTTGCTTGTAATCTTTCATTTGGGATTCCTTTTTTAAAATGGGTAAAAAAATAGAAGATACACCAGACCCAATTAAGAGCCTAGTGTATCTGTTTAAATTAAAATTGGTTAACTGTATTGTAGATACGCTTAGCCAGTACAGACCAGTTAGTTAATGTCTCATGGCTTAACTTAGCCATCTCACTCTTACCAGTAAACGGATAGCGTAAGGCCTCCACGACACCGTAGGCCAAATATAAACCGCAAATTACGCGCCTAACCTTATCGGAAGCATCCTTATCGTCGTAGTGAATTAGATACTCACGATAGTTCTGAATGAACTTTTCCGTCTTAGCTCGATACTCATCACTCAAGACATCGGCTCCTGCTTCAATACCGCCGCTACGACTAACGACAAAAGTAGCGCCCAGCCCAAACAAGAAGACATATGCAGGATTCTGTTCACTACCCATCATGCCATCAGCCAACTCACAGGCCGTGGTGCTGATGTCTACGATACGGCTAAGTAGAGCATCTTCATCTGTACCGGACGGTTCTTCACAACACCCAATACCCAAGTAGCTGTTTATCGCGTACTGTTCTTTTTCAGTAATGGTAATATCCAGAAGACACAAGTAGATGAACCAACACAACCGGCGGAATATTGAACGTGCACGCTTATTGGCTTTCTTGACTTTCTCACCAGACTCTTTAATTTCTTCGATGACATCGTGAACCTTATTATTTGCTTCACGCAATGCCAAGAAGTAAGAAAGCAGTTTATAACCTACTACACTTAGTGGATTGTTTGGATGGTAGAGATCACGAGGCATGGATTCTAAATCATTGCGACCATGGATGTCACCACGACCACCTTTAGGTACGTAAGTGACATCAACAAACAGACCTTGATCACCTTGCATGTTGTAGGTAATTATATCGGATTCGATTACAGCACCAGGTAAACCATCTACTACACGCTCGATGAACGCGTATTTCTCATCTGGAGTCAAGTGTTTCACCAGTCTGCGCATGGCTTTCGTTTTCAACATGAACAACAGATCAGCATCAGTTTTCAGGAAACTGTTTACTACAGCATTATTTAAAGACATTTCATTGCTCCTTTATTTAATCAACACACGGCCTTTTACCGTGCTAAACTTAACATCATTCTTAGGCAATACTTCGCCTTTCTCTTCAGCAGCACTGTACTTGCGCTTAATCAATGCGCTTTGTTTGTCTGCCAGTCCACTAGGTGTAATCACTTCCACCGTTACAGGAACATGTACCTGTACTGTATCGCGATGTTCACCTACCCTTAATACCCACACGGCAGCGAATATTACGATACTTGTTAAGATTCCCACTACGAATCCCTTAGCTGTAGACATGTCCATCTTAGAGTTCCTCCAAGTAAGAGATAACAGCAGATGCCGCACTAGGTGATGACTTAGTCTCGATTTCTTTCAATGCGTCATCAGACACCACACGCAGTGAAATGAGTTCTACACCATCGTCAGCCAGTCTTTCCTTGGCTTTGATGAAGAGGTCTTCTTTAGTGACCGATGACGCACCATGGTTATTCTCCATGATTTCAATGGTATTGGACACTAAAGCATAGTCCACCAATGAATTCACGTACGTGATGGTGTTATCAACATTCTCGAAGCTACTGTTGCCATGTTTAGCTAAGTAGTCTTCGTAGTTGGTGATCTTCCATTCGAACAAGTAATTGACACCCATGACATTGGTGTAACCATGTTGGGTAGCCACAGGCAAGAACAATGTGGTCTTGATCTCATCATTGTCGTAAGTGGTGATTTGGTAGTAACTACCATTGCTGTGTTTTACATAGGCGACTTCACCTGGAATGACTTTATTAGCGTCCCAGCAACCAACTAATGTAACGGCTAGTAGGGTAGAAAGTAATAGTTTATTCATTTCGAATATCCTTTTTAATAATAACAGGGTAAAAAAATGGTCTACATCTTAAGCCTAATGGACTTTAGTCTATTAGGGTTAAAATAGAATAGATAGAAAGACAAGAGTCCCTCTTACTACTTTAATGGTATATATCCATTTTATCTAGCATGTTGCTCTAAAAAAAGAAGATGGCGACATAGGCCTTATACCCTGGTTACTCCTAGTGGGTAACCAGGGTACAGTAACACTAAAGATCGATTTCTTTTGCTAATCGGGATGCTTTCTCACTGATACAAACTAAGGTAGGCTTAACCAGATTCAAATGACCGCAAACAAAATAGCGAGCCATCTTGTTCTTGACATCATTTAAACCATCGTGTTTACCCACTTTGTCTATATCTTGGAACAAATGATACATCAACATGCCTTTAGTTATATCTGCTAAAGGTTCCATCACTTTAGAAGCATCCAGACTATATTTCTCGATAAGGTCTTTCAGCTGATCGTTAATGTAAGTATAGCTCGTCTTAAGATCAACAACCTTCACGATGGGTTTATCGCCACTAACATGGTCTTCCATCACGATGAGACTATCATCGACAGCATGTCTCTTAATAGCCGCCAGAACAGTGACTGTGCGTTCAGGATCGATCTCACGCCTAACCAAGTCTAAATCATCGATCACGTATCTACCGAATATTCGTTCAAGGAAACCTTTATTCCATATCCGAGTTTCTTCCGCAATCATGGTTCTGATCTCACGGTTAGCCGTTGATGTTGCGTCTTCCAGGTCTAGATAGCTCGCTAATACCAGATCGATGATCATCAGTACACGGTGAATACGGTCTAATGCGTCGTAACCAATAGCTTGATGACGTGCCAAGATAAGCGAGTATGCTTTCACCAAGGCACCTTTATAGGCCCAAAGATTACGTAGAGCTTCTTGTTCATGACCATTCGCAGCACGCACGTTAGTGTCGACAGAATACCTAAAATGCCACCAGTTAAAGGTTATATCGCAAATATTGATAAGATCGCTATCGTCACCTACTGTCTGGATAAAGACACCATAACTTACTTTAATAGTCAGCATCGCGATAGAACTGTCTTTATTCAATCGACCATACGTGGCATTCTCTACTGGTAAAACATTAGGGAATACTTCATCGAACAGTAAACGTATCCTGTTTATCCCTTTTAGAGACATGATTTCATTCATGTCTTCTTGAGTAAGCCATTTAGACATGTTAAATCTCCGTCAGTATTTGGTAAGAATAGTCAACCTCACAGCACACACCACCAATCCCATCTATCAAATTAGCGGCAAAACCCACGTCTTCCCTCGCATCGATAAATGGGACAATAACAGCCGCCTCAACAGCATCCATCATCCTGACATCCCACCCATCTGTAGCTCTACTTAAAGGCCTGTAATTCAGATAACGACGGGCAGCATGACTCAGTAGCGATAAGCAGATGATATCCCGAATATAGCTACTACTGATATTAAGCTTATCCTTAACGTAAACATAAGCCAACTGGAAAGCAGCTTTATTGACTTTAATGTTAATACGAACACTATTGTCATTGCTCTTTAACGTTAATCGAGACACCAAATCATCGACATTACCATCTTTACCACCACCTATCGTTGGCTCGAACTTAGCGTTCTCGATCCTGCCGATACCATCGTAGACCTTTTTAACGATATCGCCATAACGCTTATCATTGGCGTTAGCAGCCAACTCGAAGTGTGCTTTAGAATACACTAATACTTCTTGCGCCTCTTCTAAGAGCAACTTAAAGCCAGGTGTACTGAATACTCTCAACTTACCAATAGCATCGCAAATAGCGTGACTATAGTAGAGTACCTTCAATGCAGAACGATAAGTCTTATCTTCATCACTCAGTGCTTGCGGATAATCCACCCGATGTGTTTCTGCCCAACCAACATAGTCGAGCTTATACTTCTCTTCCACTTTCTCATTGGCATCAATCAGGTTAAATCTTACTGTATCTTCCAAGAACATCACACCAAAACGACTACCATCCAACGCACGCTCTTGTCTAACCACTTCATCCAAGATGATCTTAAACCGCTTATCCTTCGTTTCCATGAACTTCAGATAGCGATCGACATTATCGGCTTCCAGCATGTTGAATGGCTGTGCTTTAGGCATCATGTACATTGGTGGTTGGTATTTCGTGATAACAGCACCACTGATACCATTAATAATCGTCTTCTGTCTGATGTAAATGTCGTTTAGATATTGGTCAATCAGCATGTTATTGGCCACTTCTAACGCACGTAAATCGACGATGGAGTCACGTTTAGCGTACTTGATGATTTCGTCTATCGCAGCAGTTATCGCCATCAGATAGCCAACGTCGCCTTGATCGCTATTCTGACACTGACAGAAATTGATGGCTTCGATGACTGTTCCCCAAATAGCCGAATCTAGCTTACTTTCTTCTTTTTCATCTGTTCTGATCTTAGCCCATGCTAAGAACTGATGGTTGTCTTTACGTTTGTTACGAATATAGTCAACAGGTGTGAACTCTGTCTCGTTATGGTCAGGCAAATCACCACCATCTTCCTCTTTAAATAAGACAGTGTAAATAGGTTCTTTCCACGACCGGCCACTAACAAAACCTTGTTCTTCGATGTCGGTAATCTCACGTAAACGATCGATTGTTTCTCGTACTACTTTATTCATCTTAAGCTCCTTAAAATCCTTAAAAAATGACAGACTATATCTTATACCACCCATATCCCAATACAGGATACAGGTGGTATAAGATAAATCGATTAACAGAATACTTTCTAATTAAGTTTGTAGCCTACACGTAAGCCACCTAAAATACGACACATCTTCGCCAGTTCGAGTAACTCCACTGGAGTGTCACTTGTATCCATCGGACTAAGTAACTTACTGATCATGTCTATTTTATCCAACATAATAGCCAATTCCTTCTTGTAGTTCTCTACCAAGAAATTAGCCACTTCCATTTCGCCATCAGTCAGCTTACGTGTCTTATCCGACACAACACTCAATTCACTGTTCTCTAAGCGAAACTTCATGACCACACAGGTAGCATGTAGGATACAGATACCCAACATCTGGAGAAACAGATTGCCCTCAATCCGATATTTAGATCGCATGTATTCCGATAGTTTCATGTAGGTACCGGCCTCCATTGTGGTTCCTATATCGAGTTTGTGCTTTTCCTCTGCCAAATCACCACACGATACTGAAAGAATATTTACCTTAAAGTCACCATCATCGTGATAGAAGGTAAAAGACAGAGCAGATAAACTTTTATACAGTCTATCCACCATGTCTTCTAACTTATCCCGATCGGGCAAACGAGTACCGAAGTGCTCGTAATAGAAGATGACATCACGAGACAGAGCCAACATCTCTTTAGCGACTTCAGTACGCTTACAGTGATCGATATACGTAAAGAAGTCAGCGAAGCTTCTTGCGTAGAACAATGCACGATTGCCTCTTAGCCAACAGAATTTGTTGTGCTCTTCCCTTTGTAATGGTGCTCTAGCAGCTTCATCCACGACCCATTGGTTTAGATCGTAGTCGAAAGTCCTGGCATCACACCGAAACATCAAAAGACGATCCCCATCGTCGACATCCAATACGATAGGATCTTCACGAGGACCGATGTTCTCTTGAAGATTATCTTCTATCAGTTTCTTGAACTTCTCGTCTGCCTCGTTCATGTACTGAAGGAAAGCATCCTTATCTACCAATCTTTCACGTACGATCATGATTCAACTCCCTTTCCAACGCTGTCTATTGCGTAGCTATAGTTAAACATCCCAAAATCCAAACACATCTGATAAGTTTCCAAGATGCAATCGCATAACGGATCTTCACCATCTAACGTAATGACATCGTTGACTTTACTCAGAGCACCGATGACAGCAGCATGTTCAACCAACGGCATCTTGATTTTCTCTTCATTAGGCAGCATATTGAAGATATCGAAACGTGTTTGCAGTATTGTTTTCAATACACTACGTGAAGCCATCAAGCATGCCATTTCAACCAGAGGCATATCGTTGAATTGGAAACCGTATTTGCGATATAAATGCTCTTGGATCAATACGCATTCACTATCAGTTGATTCGCAACTCAGGATAAAGTAATACTCTCTGTGTTCGGTTTCCAATGTCTTTAAAGGAAGCCTCAATCGAGATGCTCGTTTACTAGGATAACGCTCTTCGAAAAGATAGCTACCGTCTTTGATGCCTTCTAAGCGTCTAACGATATTCACTACCTGTTTCTTAACCACATCATGCGGTGTTTGCTGCGGTTGGTTGTAGTTTAGATAAACGTAAAGGATACATTTAGCTTTATTACGTAGGTAATTGAAAGTCGTGTCATCTATATCCTTATCAGTATCCTTGTAAAAGGCGGTAATACACCGTGCGTAGTATACGACACGTTCCAAACCTTTCTCTTTTAATAGATCAAGGACAGTATTACTATCACCTTTCTCACGTTTAAACCATTCATCGTAGCGATAGCCTATTATCCTAGCGTGATCCACTACGATATAGAGACCTTCTTTATTTTCACTTACGTATAATGGAAAGTCATTACTACCGATGTTGGTACAATGTTTATTTTCTTCTCGAAATCCCATTCTCTCTTGGAAATCACGAAACTCTTTACTCATGAAGTCGATAAAGGCTTTTTCATCGACCAATAGTTTGTTGTCAATAACTGACATCTTAAAGCTCCTAAACGATTACGATTGAAATACAAGATTAGCAGCTAATTTAAAGAAGTCTTCCATTAAGCGGATAGATTCAGCATCTTCCTGAATATATTCCCTAATAGCTGGTTCTTCTTCAGCTAACTGTTCTAATGCATCTCTAACTGTGTAGATTTCCAGACCAACTTTATAGAGATGCTTATCTTTAACTAAGCTACCCAATAGGTGTTGTCTGGTGTCAGTAAGACCACTCACGGTAGAAGTAACTACCTTAACACCACCTTTAAAGATAGCCGTATCTTCACTTGTTGTTTCAAGACGATAACCCAGTTTCTCCAGTTTATCTCTTACATTGGCAGTCTGAAATATCGTGCGCAAGTAGATATCCGATCTTGCCTTGATAACATCCTTTATATTTTTCAATAAAGTCTGTTACTTTCTTATCGGCATATTTCTCAACTTTCTCTATCTTACTTACAACATCAGATGAGAAGTTATCTTTAATGAAACCCAAGACAACATTACGCACGATTAGATAAAGATTATAGAGAGGTTGGAGACCATGGTCTTCACCTATCCATTCTTTTCTGGAATCGACAAAGACAACTGCTCTGTCCCGTATGGTTGACGCATCTTGACATTTGCCTTTAGTAATGGCCGTCTCGTGGGTATCTAAGTTAAATTCCAGTGTGTGACCACTTGTTTTTAAGCATTCGATACTACCACTAACCAACTGACTCATTATGCTGATGATCTCTTCCCTGTCTTTAATAAACAGAGGTTTGTCTACCGCTCCAGAATCCTGAATAACTAAATTTTCCATTTAAACGCTCCTTATTATTAACCCAATACCTTTCTATAAAGGCGTTGGAATAGAGATAAGTTATTCCTTATCTCACGTACTTTAACAAGAGGTTGCACAGCGACCTCCTCTTCTGACTTAATACAAATCACAGGGTCGTCCAGTATTATTTCCAGTATTTCACCCAGTTTGTATTTCTCTTTTTCATCGGACAGATAGACATACTTGGGTTTATCACCACTCGCCTTTCTTATCGCATCGCGACCTACTGCAAGATAGATCAGTCGAGCGATTATGTCTTCACGCAGAGGATCACGAAAGCGTATCTTATCGTGTAATTGACGATAAAGATACAGGGAACCGCTAGACTCAGTCTTATCTAACAAAACACCATCACGATACACTTCCACGCCTTCTTTAGTGATCTTCAGTGTGGTATTTTCATTACCGTAAGTGTAGCGATCGTACGAACCGTAGAAAGACGCACAGTCCGAATACCATCGTTTAATATCGTCTAAAGCAAGATATTCGCTATATTTATCGAAAAAACTCATTTGCCTTATCTCCTACTTCCTTACCCATTGCTACAATAGAAGCAATAGGTTCTTCACCACAAGACTTTAAACAACTCTTGAGTAATCGATATTGACGATAAGAATTACGCAATTTAGTATCGATACAGGCCATGGTTTCATCGCAGAGCTTAAACTTACCATGTATCCGACCATGGAGTTCAGTAGTTGAAATCACACTGTTACTGATGAGTTTCTCTATCTGAGTAGCTGGTTCACCACTTTCCCTCCACACGACATCTGCACTGATGAAATCGTCACTGTAGATAATCTTAGCACCTAAGTCTTTGACTAACCATTCCACTTGTCTACTGTATCTGTCGAGATGATAGATGATGTCTTTACGATCTTCCCAGTAACTAGAATCTTTAGGTACTGGTGTGTTCTTCATCGACATGACGGCATAAAGCCCTCTTGTATTTTCCATGTTAACATATCTCCAATTTAATTGTACTGGCAACATACTCCTTACCTGCCTGCAGGTATAAGGGATGTTTTTAATGTTTAAGCCATCATTACGGCTAATACAGCTTGATTAACGGCTTCGAATGCTTCAGGATCACGCGGTTTGATTTGGATTAGAGCCAATATAGACAATCTAGACTGTATAATACGGTCTCTGTCTTTCTCAGGCAAATCAGGACATTTAGTGTCTAAGTATACCTTGATCGGTTCCACAATCAGCTTAGCAAATAACCCAATATCGGCTTCTAGAGTATTAAGCTCGATATAGTCACTTATCCGGCCGAAGGTAATTTCAAATACTTGTTTGCCACCTACGGTTTCTTTCGTAAATGGCTTAATCACCAGATGTTCTTTAACACCTTCTAATGCTTTCTCCATCTTCTTAGCGGCTTTTAACATCGCCAGAACACGTAGATTAGCATTAGGTGCCCATGTTAACTCAGCTATCACGCCGTCTATCCATTTAGCCTCAGCATCACTACAAACCTCACTACAGCTTTTAAGATACTCACGACCCAAATACACGATCTTATCGAGCTTCTTGATCAGCTTTTTATTAGCAAAGTAACCTTCTTTATTCGCCTCAATGATGGCTCTAGCAGTTAGTTTAGACAACAAAGCTACCTGATTCACCGCATCGCTAATATTTAAAGGCGCGGAACCAGTCTGTTTAATCGTGATCTTATCCCGTGTACCTTCTTTGTTGCGATATTCCAAATCCAAAGTAAAACTAGATAAAAGACGATCAATTACCACACTACCGCAAAGCCTATTACGGTTATGGTCTGTATTAGCCAAATCTAACGTGCAAATAGTATTTTCTATCTCTTTTAGCATATCACCCATACGGTCACGTACTTGCCAAACATCACTGGTAGACGCAATAGATTTTAACTCTTCCTTACTGAGCTTGAGTAGACTCATCTTCATTTCCTTTCTCTTTAGATTCCTGTACGGCTTCCATTTCCTTTTCAGG